>Ga0209542_10000507_pt1 | contig 94138 bp, 94 predicted proteins | sample RifCSPhighO2_01_FD_184028 | JGI IMG/M metagenome (GOLD analysis project Ga0209542, IMG submission 184028) | Soil microbial communities from Rifle, Colorado - Rifle CSP2_plank highO2_0.1 (SPAdes) (version 2) | ecosystem: Environmental > Terrestrial > Deep subsurface > Rock core/Sediment ...
AAGGAGACCCTGTTTACCAGAAGATCGATAATTGACCTTCTATCCCTTCGTCCAACAACTGTGTCTAAAATCATAGAACCGGATGTCGCACAATTACGGCTGTTGGAAGTTTAGTGGGACAGCACTGGCCCGAGCTGGAGCTGGCGAAGCGAGAGGCGGTCAATCAGGGTTCTCCACAAAATGGGTTCCGACTTTTTCAAAAAAAACATCACAAAAGAAGTAGAACAATAATCTTTGATAATTTATAATAATTCAGTTTTGGTTGATTTGATGTGAATACTTTTCAAACATCTGCTCGGACGATTCAGTTGTAATAAATTTAATGTGATTACAACATTGCACTTTATAAATAGATGGGAAATTGATAGTATAAAAAGCATGAAGAAGCCGAAAAGCAAGAAAAAAGCGAAAAAGGGAGGGATACCTTCGCCGTTTACTGACGGATGGTTTGGGACAGATGACCCGTTTTCACCGAAAAACATACAACCGAACAAAAATGACTTGTATTACGACGCGATGGATATGTGTGGCATGGGCAAAGCGGGAGCGAGGAGAGCTCTCCAGCTTTTAAATCGCGCTTTGGAAATGGATAAAGATTATATTCAGACATATGTCGGCCTTGTTTCCGCCCATAGCGCCGCCGGCAACAAGAAGAAGATGGAAGAAGCGATCAAGACAGCTTACGAAAAAACGTTAAAAATGTTTCCAAAATGGCCAAGACGTCTGGAGTGGGGAATATTGGAAAATCGCGCGCCGATGCGAGCGATCCAATATATGGCCGATTGGCACTGGGACAACGGCCAAAAAGAAAAAGCGGCGGAATTGTTCCGGCTTTTACTTCGGCTTAATCCAAACGACAATCAAGGCGCTCGTTATGAAATTGCCGCGCTCTATGCCGGTTTGTCCGGTAGTGACGTCAATCGGATGACCGATGAAGGCAATGAAAAACAAAATTGGGACGAGATGGAAAATTTAGTCAAAGAGCAGAATGCCAGGCATAAATTTTGGAAAGAGCCGAAATAACACATGTTGTCAGAAGCTCCGCGTGTAAGGCCGTGGAACCTTGTTTGACATTTGTTTGACTTTGAACAAGCCGTCGGCTGGACACAGTCTTATCGGAATTTTATGGCCGTGCCGTATGCAAGCATTTCGGCCGCTCCGGCCATGACCATGGAAGTCGCAAACCTCACGTTCAGGATCGCGTCCGCGCCGAGCGAGATTCCCTCGTTTACCATTCTATTGTACGCCTCATCGCGGGCGTTCTTGGTCATTTCCGTATAAGTTTTGACCTCTCCGCCGATAATGCTCTTCAAACCCGCGCCGATGTCGCGGCCGATGTTGCGCGCCCGCACCGTGCTCCCGCGCACGACGCCGAGTATTTCGGTTATCTCTTTTCCAGGGATATTATCAGTCGTTGTAACAATAATTTTTTCCATATGTTTTCTGTACCCGGATCGCCGCGTTCGGCGATTCAGGACTTTTTATTATTAATTTGCTCAATGTCGTCTTCTTTCTCGTTGAAGATGATGATCATTCCCAAAACAATGCCGGCGACGCCGAAGACAGAGGCCGTATAATCGCCGTACAGGCCATTCAAAATGACAAAACAAACAGATAAAACAATAATGACAACGCCCGTTATGACTCTGGCCATGCGCATAGTGTAGCACATGACTGAAACTTAAGCAGTGCGCCCTTCGGGTGGTTCAAGGCCTCATAATGAAAACAAGACCTTTATCCACCGACCGGCTTGAAAAGTATTGACACGAAAACCATACTTTGCTACACTTTATCATAGTAAAGCGTATGAACAAGGCCAACTCAAAACAAAATAAGTGGATAAACCCTGATACGGACGCCTTGTTTGAGGCTGTTCTGAACCTGAAAAATTCTGACGAGATACGCCGCTTTTTTAGAGATTTGCTTACCGAGAGCGAGCTTGTAGAGTTGGGGCAAAGGTGGAAAGTTGCCAAAATGTTGGCAAAGCGAATTCGCTATTCCAAAATTGAGCAGGAAACCGGCATGAGTTCTACAACCATTGCCCGTGTTCACAAATGGCTCAAAAAGGGCATGGGCGGATATAAGCTTGTTTTGGAAAGGATGAAAGAAAATCACTAAATTTTTTTATCTAGAACGCTTTATTAAGATAAAGTAATTTTATGGAAAAATCATCAAAAAAAATACAAATCGGAGTGATGGGTTCTGCCGCTGATCTTAAATACTTAAAAAAATTTGAGAAACTGGCGGAAGAAATCGGTTATTGGATTGCGAAAAAAGGAGCAACTCTGATTTTTGGCGCGGAAAAAGATTATGACTCTCTTTCAACGGTCGCCTGCCGAGGAGCAAAGAAAGCTCGCGGTCTTACTGTTGGCGTAACTTATGGGAAGGGCTTTGATATTTTTGAAAAAAAGAATGTCGATGTTGTTATCGCGAGCGGGCTTGAACGTGGCGGCGGCCGAGAGTTTACGCTTGTTTTGAGTTGCGATGCCATTATCGCACTCAATGGCGGCTCAGGAACACTCACGGAAATTGCTATTGCGTATCAAGCAAACATCCCCATTATAACTTTGAAAAATACTGGCGGCTGGAGCGAAAAACTTGGAGGGCAGTTTCTTGATGCTAGAAATAGAATGAAAATAGAGGTTTCCGAAAATCCAAAGTCAGCAGTTGAGTTAGCGCTTAAATTAGCAAAGAAAAAATATGAATCTAAAAAATAAAGTTTCTATAAACGTTCATCATCACAATCGGCTCTTCCTGGAAGAGATTGGTTGTGGTTAATCGTGTTTGATTTATAAGCACTCCTCCGCATTCAATCCCTTCCCAGAAGGGATTTATATTTTTTCTGGGAAAGGATAGTTCGTTAACAACAAAAAAAGAGGAATGCGCATGAATAAGCCATATGTCGTGTCAGCGGACATCTACTTGCTGATGAAGGGCTGGGCGATCCAAAATGATTTTGTATTGCCCTCGAGAGAATTCTTTTGCCGGTTGAGGAAAGAATTTTCAAACTACATGAGCGGGATTTTCTCAAACTTCGAGCTTGTCTCGGAGGATGAAATCTCTTATGGTCTTGCTAAATTGGTAGCCGAGAGCGGCCTACCCGCTATCTCACTGGACCGTGTCTATTGTAAGAGCGAACTCAACCTCGAAATTGCTCGGCTAGTGGACAAAAACGGAAAGGATTGTGGTCTAGGTCATCGTGCTGGAACGCCGCCAATTGTTCAACAAATCAAACGGTTACAGATGAGCGGCTTACGCGAAGTCGTAGTTGTAGATGATGTGGTCTTCTCGGGCGCACTTCTTGAGAGAATCGTTGACTTGCTCTCAAGAATACACATTCGTGTGCCACTCATCTGTGCTGGTGTCGGCATAGCCGAGGGCATCAATCGCATCAACGGTACGAAGCGAGAAATCCGCTGTGCTTGCACTTACGAGGAAGTAATTGACGAGGTGTGCGAACGCGATTTTTACGCCGGCGTACCGCTCTCGGGCCGTCTCCTTGTCGGAGACGACAACATCGGTGTTCCATATCTTCTTCCGTTCGGTAAGCCGGAGAGTTGGGCGTCTATTCCGTCCGAATACGCAACGGATTTCTCGCGATTCTGTCTTCATCAAACAAAAACTTTGTTTGATGAAGTTGAACGGCACTCCGGCAGACCAGTTCTTTGCCAAGACCTCGGCCGAAAAGTCGTCGGGTTACCGATGAATGAAACGCGCTACGCGGAGGTTCTTCACAAAATCCTCTAACACGAGGCGGCCGATTAGTTTAACAACTGATCGGCCTTTTTCTTTGCTATTTTCGCGCTAAAATAAAGTTTTGCCTCGTCCTATCCCCGCGGCAAGCCTTCCCCTCGCAAAGCCTCGGCGAGGCATCGGGGAAAACTTTGTTGCAGAAGTGTCGGCTCCGCCGAGAATGTCAACGCTTATCCGCCGAGAATGTCAACGCTTAGCGTTGACATTCTTGCGATAAAAAACCACCTCAAAACATTGGAAACGAAGTGGTTAAAAACTGATCATGGAAAGTATTAGTCAACACGCTCCCCCACCACCCGAACAGTGACCGCCCATAGCGCGAACATGTCGACGTAGCGGGCAATTGTCATAATATGTACCAGTATTAATCGCCGCCGGCACGTCATCAGGATTTGATAGATGCTGGACGTGGTGCTTGTAAGAAGTCCTTTTGATTAAAGACTCCCAGTTGTCAAATAACTTTTGAGGATTGTCTGACCATGATGCAAAATTTATCTCGCTTCCGCCGCACTTACAGACAAACGAATATTCATACCCTTTCAGATGTGTGTTTCGTTCAGGAATCCTGCCGCAACGGCAGGGTACCGGCTGTTGATTATTCATAATAAGAATTAAAGAGCATTCTGTCTGAATAAGATAATATTAGAATTATTCTAATTTTGCAACTTGCCGCAGATTCCCCCATGTAAGCCGAACACCCGAACACCTTTCTCATTGCGGTATTCACCTCCCCAAGAATGTCAACGCTAAGCGTTGACATTCTTGGGGTATCTTTACTTTGGCCAATGCTTGGGTTAAATTTTGTCAGGGCTGATTTTATCAGCAGGCCAAAAGCACGGCTTAATGTGCTCTTTTAAAATTGAAATAACCAACAAAACGAAGGATCGCATGATAACTCTTTCAAACGGCCACACTTTCAGATATATGGTCGCAAGTGGCGCTCTCGCCTTTGATGGCAAAGGATGGCTTTGGGAAAGGCCTCTCGTATGGCTCGGACTCATCAAGCCGGAACTCTTCACTGTCGTCATCAAGTCTCTGACCCGCAACCCGCATGTCGGAAACCTGCGATGGTGGAAGCCGTGGACATGCGTTCGCCTGATTCCCGGCGGCTCGGTCAACAAAGTAGGGCTTACAAACCCCGGCGTCGAATGGTGGTGCAGAGAAATCGGCCCAAAGATCAATTTCCAGAAGTTCCCAACAGCCGGATCAATCTTCGGTGATGAAAAGGAACTGGTGGAAATGACAGAGATGCTCAATCGCTTTGATCTCGTCGCACTTGAAGTCAATGTCTCGTGTCCGAACACCGGCCACGCAATGGAACAGGCTCAGATGGTAATCGACAGCGTGAAGGTGGTCAAACGCGCTTCGCGTCATCCTGTAATCGTCAAAGTCTCGGCTGATCAGGACTATATCGCCATTGCACGCGGACTGGAGAGAACAGCGGAAGCGGTTTCTCTCAACAGCGTGCCGTGGAGGACAGTTTTCACGAATGGCGAGCAAACGCCTTTATGGAAACTGGAGAAGCAAGTCGGCGGTGGAGGCGGAGGCGTCTCCGGCAAGCCGGCACAGAAACACAATTGGCAAGCTGTTGAGGCTCTCGCCAAACAAGGATCGCTCCCTGTGATCGGTCCAAGCATCATGGAATTTGATGATATGGAAAAGCTCAGGAGGCTCGGTGCGAAAGCAATCGGCTTCGGAGCTATCCATCTGCGGACTCCGTGGAAACCCACATCGTTCATCAAAAAGGAAAAGTCATGAAAGAAAACTTAGTAACGATCCCTCGGTGGTTTGATCGCCACCTCCACATCCGCGATGGCGGGATGATGCGGACTGTTCTGTCATGCACGCTCAAACAACGTGCAACCGGGGCTGTTATAATGGGCAACCTTAAGCATCCCGATGAAACGTCAACCATTCAAAATACACTGAGTTATCGGAAGCGAATCCTGAATGAATTGCAGGACTTGCCATCGGGCGAACTTTTTGGTCTGGGCCAAAAGTTTAAGCTGTGCATGACGCTGTATCTGACGGACGACATTAGTCCTGAAGAAGTCGTGCGCGGATTCAAAGAAGGTGTCTGGAGGGCGGTGAAGCTCTACATGGCCAATCAAAAAGGCCAAGGAGGAACTACCGGCTCGGCACATGGTGTAAAAAACCTTCTCGGCCGCTATCCGGTATTTGAGGCGATGGAAAAACACAAAATCCCGTTGCTCGGACACTTTGAAGCAGTCGAGGAGGATGTTGACGAATTCGATCGTGAGATCGTTTCCGTTTACCGTGACCTCAAGCCTATCCTCGAGTCCTTTCCGGAACTGCCGGTGGTCTTTGAACATCTTACAGACGGACGTGCTGCAGATTTCGTTGCAGAAGTCGATCACGACATCTACGCGACTGTGACTGCTCATCACCTGATGATCAATCGCAACACGATGTTCTGGGGTGGCATGAACCCCGGCCACTACTGCAAACCTGTGCCGAAGCGCGAAACGCATCGCGCAAAGGTCCGGCAGTATGTGACCTCGGGGAATCGTCGCTTTGGAGCAGGAACAGATTCCGCTCCTCACGATGAAAGTGTAAAGTCTCGCTGCTATGGTTGTGCGGCTGGCATCTTCACGTCGCCGACGGCCGTCGAGCTCTACACGATGACCTTCGACGAAGACAATGCACTTCAACATCTCGGTCCTTTTCTTTCCGAAAATTTCCTCGCGCTTTACGGCATGGAAGTGAGCTCGGAGACGATGACGATCGAACGCGGGACGCTTGTCGTTCCGCAAAAAATCGGGGGTGTTCAAGTTTTCAAAGGAGGCACGGAGCTTCCGTGGAAATTAGTTGGTTAAAATCACAAAACCTTAACCCCGCCCTGGCAATTAATTTGCCGGGGCTTTTTTTATTATTGTATAGTAACTATAAGGCATTCGCCTCCCCAAGAATGTCAACACTAAGCGTTGACATTCTTGGGAGAATTAATTTGTGAAAAGAGGAGGAGAAATGAGATTAGTTTCCAGGTTTTTCCAGAGCCAGGGAAATCAAATGGTCAAGAAAGTTACTCAGACTACTTCCGACAGCATACAATGATTTTGGAAAGAGCGACTCTTCCGTAAGTCCCGGCAAAGTGTTGACTTCCAAAATATATATTCCCCTTCTCGGGGTCAGCAAAAAATCAGATCGAGAATAATGCCTAAGTCCCAAACATTCATGCGCGATCATAGCGAGTCTCTGCAATTGTTCACTTTCTTCCTGAGTAAAGTTTCCAGGACAAACTTCATCTGATTGTCCGCTATACTTCGCGTCAAAATCAAAAAAATCAGATTTAGCCGGTTTGATAATTTCAACCGGCAGAAGCGGGTAATGTTTCTTTCCGCGGAAATTATCAATAACGCCGCAGGTGGCCTCCCTTCCGTTAATAAACTCTTCAACAAGCGCCATACTGGAATACCCCAGGGCTTCATAAAGAGCTTCCTTTAACTCTCGCAATGTGCGGGCCACTCTCACACCTACCGAGGAACCGCCTGTAGCCGGCTTAACAATTGACGGCTGAGGAAAAGTCTTGAAGATTTGAATCGCCCTCTCCTCTATGTCGTCTTTTTTATGTACGAACACATGTATGGGAGTTTTCAGACCATGCTTTAAAAAAAACTTTTTGGAAATTCCCTTGTTCATTGCCATAGCTGAAGGAAATGATTTGGATCCAGTGAAAGGTGTACCGTGCGCCTCCAAAAGCTGTTGAACTTTGCCGTCCTCACCGTATTCGCCATGCATCGCGTTTACCGCGACGTCTATCTGACGCAAAATATTGGACGGCTCCATGGCAACCCCCATCATGTGCCATAGTCCATCCTTGGTGATTAGAATGTCGTGGGGATGATATTTGTCCGGCGACAAGTTGTTCAAGATACTCCCTCCAGTCTTTAAGGAAACTTCATACTCTGAAGAGGGACCGCCCCTCAACACACCCACATGTATTTTAGACATACATAAATTATATTCTCTTGGCGCGAAATATCAATAAGCTTGTGCCTAAGAGCCCATCCACCATCTAACCGCCAGATATAAAGCAAGACATGGCTTGCCCCCACACCAATATTCATTGGTGTGATCTCGCAAAGCGAGCTGGGGCTTGCCTGCCATTATGGTTCAATTGCTTCACCATCCTGAGGAACTCGAAGGAGATCGTGGATGGGCTCTAAGCCGTGCGATTTTTTTAAATGATCCTGAAAGAGGAAGCCGTCCCGACCCATATGTCGGAACGGCTTATATTGGCGAGAGGGCTTCAAGCCCTATTCTACCCTCCTTAGACAGTAAGCAACCTAACCATTTTAAAGTATATCACATCAAAATATTCAATACTTGCGCGTCATGATCCCCATCTGTCATCACTTTTTGAACCACGCATCATCACGCGACATATTTTTCCATGAATGCATTCTTAAAGTCGGCAAAGTCGCCGTTTATAATCGCCGCGCGCATTCTTTTCACATGGCTGATTATAAAATAAAGATTGTGGATGCTGGCTAACGTGTTGGCCAGTATCTCTTTGGCTCTGAAAAGATGTCCAATGTAAGCCGCTGTGTAATGCCGACAAGTGTAGCATCCACAGTGAGGGTCGATCGGCCGGAATAAGTTTTTAAATTTTGCGTTCAAAATATTAATTTTCCCGCGTTCCGTATACAGTGTACCATTGCGCGCAATTCTGGTGGGAGCTACGCAGTCAAACAGATCACAGCCCATCTCAACCGCGTTTATAAGGTCCAAAGGATCCCCAATACCCAAAAGATGCCTCGGCTTGTCGTCTGGCAAAATCTCATTTATTCTAGACACAGTCGCTTCAATATCTTTTTTATCAAAAGATCCGCCTATACCAAAGCCGTCAAAATCCATTCCGCCGATATATCTCGCGCTCTTCTCTCTCAAATCATTATAACGCCCGCCTTGGACGATGCCGAACAATGCCTGGGATATTTCCATTCCTTTCTTATGCTCCGCGAGCGATCGAGCCGCCCAAAGATGGGTACGATCCAACGCTTCCTTTTGATACTCGTACGAAGCGTGCGGTGAAGTACATTCATCAAATGCGAAAATAACATCAGCGCCTATATCCTTTTGCAATTGAATGGATCTTTCGGGAGTAAAAAAATGCGCGCTTCCATCAATATACGACTTGAATTCCACGCCATCGTCAGTCACCTTTGCCATTGTCGAATCATTGATTAAGATATCATCGCTTGACCTATCCGCGCCGTCTCCCAGTCTAAGCTCGGCGATTTTTGATACGGATTGTTTATATGCCGCACCCAATGAAAATACCTGAAATCCTCCTGAGTCTGTGATCGTAGGCCCTGTCCAGTTCATGAACTGTCCCAAACCTCCTCCTTTTTTTACAATCTGAGTTCCCGGCTCAAGATAAAGGTGATAAGTATTGGCAAGAACCACGCTAGCGCCTATGTCTTTTACTTGTTCAACGGTCAGCGACTTTACCGTCGCCTTGGTGCCAACCACCGCAAAACACGGAGTCTGTATATGACCGTGAGGGGTAAGAAATGTACCGGCCCTGCCCTGCCCATTCTTAATCCTATTTTCTATGCTAAAACTGAAAGCCGCGCTCATAATCGCCCATTATACATTATGCTTTAGTGAATTACGAAACCTTTTTTAAGGAGCTTCGTCGGCTTCAGTAGCTTCATTAGCTTCGTTAGTTCTTTAGGGAAGAGGCATGCGTCGAAGCGACGCATGCCTTCAATATTTTCGAAAGTTAAAGCAGTAAGATTCTTGTCATATCTCAATATTAATCGGGCAATGTTTATTAGCTTTGAAAAACAATACTCATGTATTACAATATATAAATGCAAAATATTGAAGACGAAACTAAAAGCGTACTTACTGCTTCAGATGATCAAAAATCCGCGAGCGCAATTCCTATGAACAATGAAGGCATCGCGGAGCATCCACTCGCAACACTGTCAAGAATAAATGAAGAGTTTAAACAGGGATTTGAATTCATAAAAAAATACGAGAAAAGCGTAACATTTTTTGGATCCTCTCGATTTGACACAGCCAATGATTATTCAGAGGACGACGCTTATAACATAGCCAGAAAAATAGTTTTGGAATTAGGATACGCAATCATAACAGGCGGAGGTCCCGGCGTGATGGAAGCGGCCAATAAAGGAGCATTTGAGGCAGGCGGAGACTCCCTCGGACTTACAATAGACCTGCCGAGAGAACAGCTCCCTAACCCTTATGTTACCGATCATCTTCCTTTTCACTACTTCTTTACCCGTAAAACCATATTGACTTACGCCGCTGAGGCGTACATCTTTTTTCCGGGAGGTTTCGGCACGCTTGACGAATTTTTTGATACGCTAACACTGATACAAACACGCAAAATTCCCGCCGTGCCCATCATTTTGTTTAATAAATCTTTTTGGACTCCATTGCATGATTTTATCACGGTAGAAATAGGAAAAAGAAACAGCTTTATAGATAAATTTGACACGCAATTGTACAAAATTACAGATGATCATGATGAGATTATAAACATGATCAAGAAAGCGCCTGTGATGCGCTGGTGGAAAGATTTCTAATTTTGAGCCGCCCTTCAATGTCAAATTTCCTCCTCGCTCACACTCATAACCTCCGCGCCAAAGAAAAAAATTTGAGAAGAATAATATAGCCATATCAAAGTCAAAATTACTGACCCTCCGACTCCATAAAAAGTGGCAATATGACTGTTTTTAAAATATAACCCTAAGATCGTGTTCACCACGATAAATAAAACCGCGCTCACTGAAGCGCCAATTGCCGCATTTCGCCACGGGATGACAAATCCAGACAGAATTCTGTACATCGCAGAAAATATGAGAAATATGCCAAAAAAAGTAAAGGCGAAATTAAGTGCCTGAACAACAAGACCCGACAGACTTCCAAAGGGGAGAAGTAGGACTATATCTCGAAATACGGAAAGCGATAGATTCACCAGAACAAGCACCGCAAATATCATGCTTATCACAATAAGAAATACTACCGACAAAACTCTTTTTCTAATAAACAAGCGAATATCTGGCTTCTCACGGCGAACTCGGCGACTTTGTATCTGATCAAAAGAGCGACGAAGAAAACCATAAAAATTAGAGGCGCCAAATATAAGGAAAACAGCCACAAACAGCGTCAGCCAAACACCCTCGTTCAGGTTCCTAATTTGCTCTAGAATTCCGCGCACGAAATCAGCAGATTGCGATCCCACAGTGCCGAGCAAATATCCATGCACCGCGGTTTCTATCTCCCCCTCCTCGTATATTAAACCGCCTATAACCAGTGCAATGTACAGCAAGGGAGCGATAGTGAAGATTACGTAATAAGACAAGCTGGCGGACAGGTCCTGTATACGATCCCTCTTCGCCTCAACGTAGGATCTTTTCAGCAAATTAAAATATTTTCTCATTAAAAAAAGCGTTTAAATAACGGCATTGTTCGCGACATAACTATCCTTATCAGCGGCAGAAAGATTTTTTTGATATTCATTCAATATAATATGTTTTGCCTCTTCGGGATTTGCCGCGCTCCTAATTATGAATTCTCTTTTCTCTCCGGCTGTCTGCATATAAATGTCACCAAAGTTGAACACCGTTTCAACAAATCCTTTTGTTTTCGTGGTAACATCCTGGAGATTATTATAATAAAGAGTCGCAATCTCGCGATAAAATATACCTTTTTGATCTACGTCTATAACTCTTTTGTTTGTTACATACCATACATCCAAATAATAGTCGGTCCATTCAATAAAGAAGACCGCCCATAATACCATAAGCCAGCAAGAATACAGAAAAAGAGACAAAGAAGCAAAGTTTCCGGAGGCATGTACAGTTTTCAAACTTGAAAAATCTGAATAAGAAGAATAAATAACAAGCGGAAGCAGAGCCGCTACGAAAAGAAAAAATCCCTTGGCAAAAATAATAAACCAGTGTTTTCTTATTTCCAAAATTACTATTTCATTGTCGTTGAGTTTCAACACGTCAATATAATATTAGGGAAACAAACGCCAAAACCAATAGAGCGAAAAACCCAGCCAGGTAAATGGATTCGGCAATAATGATATTTTTGTTTTTCATACCGTACTGTCTCCAATGGTAAATCAGAACCGACGACACAAAAAGCAAAAACAGTGTGACAAATCCGAAAATTAACCAAAGATTATATGAAGTCAGCTCAGGAAAATTTAACGATATCATGAAAAAATTATACCAGAGCTATAAATGACAATCAAATATTTTTCTGTATCTACTCATAAAGTTGAGTGTCCTGCTAACTGTAACACTTTTTACTTCTGTCATTCCCGCGAAGGCGGGAATCTAGATTCAAATATGACCTAGATTCCCGCTTTCGCGGGAATGACGTAATTTTTATTAGCGGCGCCGCAGGGCGTACCACCTCTGCCCTCCCTTGCTCCGCCGAAGCTTTTTTTGACCCGCATAGCATTGCATTCCTATTCGTGGCATTCGTCTTTATTCGTTGATTGGTATTATTTTTTCGAATTTGTTATTTGGTGCTTCGTGCTTACTCAAGATACTGTTGAATTATACCCACCGAAAAGGTAAAGTAATATGATGAAAATTAATCCTGATATTTTTCGCTCTTACGATGTGAGAGGAATTTACCCAACCGATATCAACGAGGAAACAGTCTTTCTTATTGCAAAAGCCTACGTAAAGCGCTTTAACGTAAAAAAGGTAGTCGTAGCTGGTGATGTCAGAACAAGCACCCCATCACTCAAATCCTCAATGACAAAAGGACTTCTTGAAGCGGGAGCGTCCGTCATAGATATTGGAATTGTAACCACCGACATGATGCTTTTTTCCGTGGGACATCTTGAAACCGATGGAGGTATCATTATTTCCGCCTCGCATAATCCCCGAGAATACAACGGAATGAAAATAGTCTTGAAAGGCGCTATGCCGGTATCGAGCGTAAACAAACTTTTTGAACTTCGGGACATGCTCATTGATGGAAACGATCTGGAAACCGGCCTTCCTCCCGGAAAAACTGAATTCCTGAATATTATTCCCGCTTATGTCTCTCACGTCAGAAATTTTATTGATTTTTCTAGCCTCAAATCTTTTAACATCGTCGCCAACCCCAGTTTCGGAATGGCAGGAGTGGTGGTACAAGAAGTTTTAAAAGGAGCTCCCATTATTTTTCATTTCTTAAACGAAATACCAAACGGGGAATTTCCCAAAGGCCCGCCTAACCCTCTGCTTCCTGAAAACCAAGGGGAAACAAGCCAGCTTGTTAGAAATCTGAAAGCGAATCTCGGAGTTGCATGGGATGGGGACGCAGACAGGTGTTTCTTTTTTGATGAGAACGGTGAATTCATTCCCCCCTATTACATGAGCGCTCTTTTTTCGGAAATTTTTCTTAGTGGATCGAAGCCGGGAAACAACAAAAAAATACTTCATGATACACGCTTAACATGGGTAATTGAAGATACCGTGAAAAAAAATGGCGGGATTCCGATCATGAGCAAAGCCGGATATACCTTCATAAAAGAAAGAATGAGGAAGGAAGAAATAGTGTTCGGATCAGAAACAAGCGGTCATTATTTTTTCCGAGAAAACTATTACTCAGATAACGGAATGATCCCTTTCCTTCTCATGCTCGAGGAAATGTCCATCACAGATAAAAAACCGAGCGAGCTTATCGCGCCTTTTAAAGCCGGCAGCTTCATTTCAGGAGAAATAAATTTTGAAACAACCGATGTGAAAAACCTTGTCAAGAAAGTGACAGATTTTTATCGCAATCAAGGTGGTGTGGTGCTCGACGTTGACGGTGTTTCCTTTGAGTTTGATGACTGGCGGTTCAATATCCGTGGCGCCGCTAACGAACCCTTGATCCGCCTGAATATTGAGTCGCGCGACAAAAAAATCCTTGAAGACAAAATTTCCGAAATTACAAAATTACTTTCATGATTTCATCTGAAGAATGTCAACGCTAAGCGTCGACATTCTTGTTGAATTTTATAGCAAAACCCGCCGGACAGGCGGGTTTTGTCATATAGCTTTATACCTATAAGCCGAATTCTGTACCAGTTGCCGTAAAGCAACTGGCGATCGTTATTTATCTGGGATTAGTGTTACCACTAACCTCAAGCAGCACTCCACTGCAGAGCAGTGAAAATTCGAAATCACAAATTCGAAATCCGAAAGAATTATAAATCTTGGTTTTGGATTTTTAATTTTTCGAGCTTCGTGCTTAGAATTTCGTGCTTTCATTGCCCTGCAATGACACGGCCTTGCACAGAGGTAAGGATTTAGCCGTTGCAATTCCCACATTACTATGGGAACTTATCCCTTGATTTCTCTCGGGATACTCTATCCTTTCGGAATTGAGCGTCTCTGTTCGCACCTATACCACTGCAGAGCAGTGAAAATTCGAAATCACAAATTCGAAATTCGAAAGAATTTAAAACTTTGTTATTTCGTGCTTTCATTGCCCCGCAATGGCTGTGGGTATTACCCACTACCCATCCCCGCACCATAAATGATGCATCGCTGTGTTCGGACTTTCCTCACCCAACACCATTTGAAAATAGCTTGGGCGCAACTATCCGATATAAAGCTCAACATATTATAACATCATAATCTATTTTTGCAAAATACTGGTAACGCTTAGCAATCTGATAACTGTAACTCATTTTTTCTTATGTCATTACCGCGAAGGCGGGAAGCCAGATCAAAAAAACCTGCTAGATTCCCGCCTTCGCGGGAATGACAACCCGATTATTAGTCCTCAGTGGAAAAATCCAAACGGTTTCCAATCTCAAGCCCTGTTTTCTCAACATATTCGGTATTAACCTCTAGTACGTAAACAGCCGGCGCGTTCGGATAATACGCTTCTGGGAAATTCTCAGGCAGCGCATTTTCCTTTATATGAACGACTTCCCTGTCCTCATCAAGCCATATGATATCAATAGCGAAATTCATATCTTTCATCCATATCCCGTGATAGCCAGCTTTATCATAAATGAACAAAAGCCCCCGACCCGGAGGTAAGCCGGACCTTCCTGACAGGCCTAAAACTCTTTCTTCTTGAGAATCAGCAATTTCCAATAAAATTCCAGCATCGTTTATTGTGGCGGAAATTAAATCTCCTTTCTCCTCATATGCATTATCCCCTTTCGGTTCAACTCTAGCTCTTTCCGCGTAATATCCGAACACGAAGTAAAAAACTGCTAAAGCAAAAAAGAGTATCCCAAATACAAATTTTATATTAAACAAACCCTTCATCACTACATTAGAAATTAGGAATTAGGAATTAGAAATTAGTAATTTACTTGTTAATCCTTCCTCTTATCTCTTTAATTTTACCGTTTTCTATCTCTATGATTCTGGACGGTTCTCCCCGTAACTCTCCTCCGTCAACATAAAAGTCAACACTCTCCCCAAAATAAATCTCCGCTTCCTTGATGTTTACAGCTGGCGGCTTTCCTTCCGGATTAGCGCTCGGAGCGACAAGCGGTCCTGTTTCCGTTATAACTTGCCGCAATTGGGAATTATCGGGTATTCTTATGGCAAGAGAATCACCTCCCCTAGTCAAATAATCAAACTCCTGTGATACACCGTGGAAAATTACACTGACCTTTCCCGGCCAAATCTTGTCCAAAATGGATCTCGTGTACTTATCAATGACTATGCCAAAATCGTCCAGAATTTCGTATGATCCTGCTAATATTATAAACGGCTTTAACGAATTTCTGTCTTTTATTTCATAAATTCTTTCCACTGTTTGCCTATTTAGCGCACTGCCGACAAGTCCATAAATAGTATCAGTGGGCACAACTGCCGTTTTGCCACTCTTCAGCAGTTCAATTATCTCTTTGTTGTTTGTTTTATAAATATGCGTCATGGATATTTATTTTGTATTTATTATACACTTTTCAATCGGCTCAACTTCTTCCCTCTCCCTTATTCCTTCTTTCATACTTTGTGCCGCCGAAGCTCGCTTCGAGCGAAGGGGCAAAGGAGGTGGCCTTTGGCCAGAGGATTTCTCCCCCTTCCTCTTCCCCTCTTTAGAGGGGAAGTGCCGAGTCTGCGAGGCGATGGGGTGTCTTCTTCTCTTTTTCGTATTCGTATCTATCCCCGACGCTTCGGTCGGAGCTCCGACCGAAGCGTCAAAGTCGTATCATTAGTACCATTCGTATATTGGCATCGTGTATAGCTTTTCGTTATGCGGTATCTACTATAAAAAAAGGTGCCAGCTCAATAGCTGACACCTTTTGTAATTCCTGACAAAGATCATGCGATGCTAAAGCCTACTCGGATGACCGATGTCGGTGGCAACGCCTTACACGTTTGATACTCTTTTTCCGTAAGCTCAAGAGTGATATGGTAGAAAGGACAAGATGTCTCTTCCAAACCACGAATTGTTACAGGGTACAACTCGCCACCAGATGACAACTCTAGCGTATGCCATATATCAATATGCTTCGCTGGTGGCATCATGCGATATTCCGTAGACACGCGCTCGATCTTACGCAGAGAGCAAATTGCCAGGTCATCGTCGGTGAGGGTATCCGTGTCCACACAACCCTTCTTTGATGACCCAGTAAATTTTAAAGGAAGCTCGCGACTCTCAAACCAGCAGATGAGCGTACACCCGACCAAATCAAACGACATTGGAATCCCGAAACGCTTGCAAGTTTCTGCGTCAATTATTAAAGACGATTCTCCATAACGCTTGTATGGGTCGCCTTCAAGAACGATTACGAAAGGTTTATTTCTGATTGCGTTGGCTCCGACCTTGTCTATTTTAAATTTTTTAGCGAATATCACGAGAATCCCCTTTCTTTGGTTGATTGTTTAAGTTCCGCTAATTACATTAACAACAAAATGGTATTTGTAAAGAGCGAGCAAATCTCCTTCTGATTGTTAAGACCAGAGGGTAAGTGATTCGAAGCGCCTTGTGTTGGCACGAAACACACCAAACATAAATACAAATTTATGTTTGGTGTGTCATTCTTTGAGTATGTACTGTTATATACCGGTGATTAATTTACCAATATCACGCCACTATGCATAGCAAGTTGGTACGACGTGTCAAGCGCCATTGAAGAATTTATGGCCCACAATCCTTGACGAATACCACTTGTGTCTATGAACTGATAATAATTATCATATCCGGAAATATTCGTAGGGACAGACAAGTTTGAATCTTCATTTCCCACTAATATCACACCACTATGAATACCGAGTTGGTACGCCGTAGCAAGAGCTGTTGCGGGGATGTTTGCCTCAACACTTTGCAAGTTTCCACTGGTATCGACGAATTGATATGTATTTGCCAAAGATACTGCCGGAAGAGCCAACAGAGCCATAGCCATGGCCATAAATCCGATGAATATATTTTTTGTTTTCATATTATTTAATGTTACTAATAAGCCGTAGAAGACAGACCGGTCAATCCTCCTTCTATATATTGGAGCCGTCCGGGTAGAGAAATTATGACAACATTATGCTAGAGTGAATATATGAGTGAAACAGGTGACAAAAAAGAGGTCTTGGCTAAAGCATATAGAGAGCATGAGCAAGCTCTTCTAAAGCGATCATTTTATAAAATAAGCAATCGAGATCTGGCCGATGATTTAGTACAAACCACTTTTTTAAAGACATGGGAATACCTATTGAGGCATAAACAGATTGATTCAATAAGAGGATTCCTTTTCCATGTACTCAATCGTCTTATCATTGATGAATATAGAAAAGAAAAACAGGATTCATTAGACTCGCTGTTGGAAACCGGATTCCAGATTGCGCTAGACGATTCAGAAAAATTGTTTGATCAAATTGACGGGAAGGCGGCAATGCTGCTGATTCCCCTCCTTGGAGATAAATACGAAAAAGTTGTCTCTATGCGCTTCCAGGAAGAAATGACCATAAAAGAAATTGCCGAGGCAACGCAACAATCAAACAATACCGTCGTTGTCCAAATTCACAGAGGTGTAGATAAATTGGCAATTTTGATAAAAGTAGATAAAAAAAATTTCTCTCCTTCAAGTTTGTAAATTTTAGGAACATAACCACAAGACATTCCCCATTCGCGTGCTTTTAGTTGTATGTGCAATCAAAATAGACATCTAATACTAAACAACATAGTAGTCTACTATTGCACTATCTGGTTAAGTTAGGAAGATTCGATCAAGCGCTCATTCGTCTCCGTCGCTTATCATTCCGCCTGACCACACTCGTGTCATCCGTCGTGCTCGGCCAGGGTGGCTCAATATCAAGACCATTGCGGAGGAGGGGAGATTCGAACTCCCGATACCGTTTCCGATATACCACCTTTCCAGGGTGGCCCATTCGACCGCTCTGGCACTCCTCCGCAATGGTCTTGATTTTTTTCAGATTATATATTGTCTATTTTTTCCACAAGTCTTTTAAACGCATTTCCACCCTTATAACTTTTAATTTGTCTCTCCCGTAACCACGCCGATTTTTTGTTATCAAATTCCTCACTGTACACTAACTGCCACTGACCACGTCCCTTAGTCGATCGATTACTATTAGAATTATGTTGTTCAATTCTCTTGTTTATATCAGAAGTTGAACCAATATAATAATGATGATCTTTATTGTTTTGAATTATATATGTAGTGTACATATTGATAACACCATTTGACAATACCACCTTTTTCCCGCCTCTTGGCGGGACCCCGCTGTGGCGGTGGCCAGGGTGGCCCATTCGACCGCTCTGGCACTCCTCCGCAATGGTCTTGATTTTTTTCAGATTATATATTGTCTATTTTTTCCACAAGTCTCTTCAAAACATTACCTCCCTCGGGAACCGTTCTCCGTTGCAAATTTAATCCTACCAAGAATAGCCAAAATGGTTAAGGACTCGTTTTGGGATTTCTATCGGCTCCCGCCAATATTGTTTTAGAGTTTCTGTTTTTCCCAAAGTTCATGGAATCGTCCTTTGGATTTAAATAACTCTGTGAATCGTCCAAACTCCACGATCTTCCCTCTTTCAAGAACAATTATCTTATCCATTTCTTTCAGCGTCGTCAGACGATGAGCTATAACCACAGCCGTTACATTTTCAAAAAATCTATGCAAAGAATCCTTGATCTTCTTTTCTGATTCGATATCCAAATGCGATGTCGCTTCATCAAGAAGTAATATTTGCGGCGTTTTGAATATAGCTCTCGCTATCCCAACCCTTTGCCTCTCGCCTCCGGAAAGCTTAATCCCCTTCTCTCCAATAAGAGTATCCATGCCTTTAGGCAGTTTGCCGATGAAATCCTGAACATGGGCTATCTCTACAGATCTTTTCAGCAATTCCTGATTATTTTCCTCTTTTTGGTTGGTAATGGTTATGTTTTCCCCAAGAGACGCGTTGAAAAGCTCAGTGTCTTGCAATACGACCGCCAAATGATTGAAATAATCCTTTTTACTTATGGCCTTCAGCGGCAAATCTCCGACGAAGATATCTCCGTCGTACGTCTCATGCTCCTTAAGCAATAGTTTAAACAAAGTAGACTTACCGGCGCCGGATAAGCCAACAATCCCCACTTTCTCTCCCCTTTTTATTTCGAAAGACACGTTATCCAAAACTCTTTTTTCGTTATAAGAAAACGAAACATTTTTTACCGAGATGACACCCCAATCGTCCGGAAACTTCACTTTCCCGTCTTCCTTGTCTATTGTTATTGGAGCGTCGTGAATTGCCTGCATTCTCGCGACTCCATTCTTTGCGACAGCGAAATCCTCAGATACGTCAGCGAGCTCGCTCATGGATTGCCACACCGTTTGGAAATATCCCACAAACAGCACCAGAAATCCAATTTCATACTTTCCCCGAGTTACACCGTAAATAATATATATCATTGCACCGACCCGAAAGATATGAGCGTACATATTTCTTATTGCATTGCCAGCTTGAAACCAAAATATGCGCTGTCTGATGGATTTGAACAAATCTACGGCATTATCGGAGAGTGTCTTCAGGATTTTTCCCGACATAGACATCACTTTGACGCTTCGTATATTATTTATGGCCTCAAAGAACATTCCGCTACGGCGCTCCTCTTTTTCATTTACTATATCCGACATAATCACGCCCCTCTTCCTGTAGTAATGCGCCAAGAAATAATAAGTAATAAGAAAAACACCGACGGCTATGCCCATACCCAAGTCAAAGCTCAGGATAATGATTATCACGCCGATGAGATTGATAACAATTTCAATAATATTGTTTATCCAAATTCTGAGGATCCGATCTATGCTGGTAGACCCTCTGTCTATACGCTTGTACTTACTGCCTGCGCTTTCTTTCTCATGCCATGTCATATCAAGAAGCATGAGATGCTTCAAGGATTTGAGCTGAGAATCAAGATCCGCTTTTTCTCCGACTTTAAACATGGCTGACTTGGCATAATAGGTTCCAACATACCGCACAATCACGGCCATAAAGGTCAAGACGAAAACTATGTATATTGGAAGTAATGATTTACCCGGAGAATAATCAGCAAAAAAATTTACTATTACTGCAAGAGCATAAGGCGGATAAAGCCAGACCAAATCAGCGGCGACTCTGAACAAAGTCGCCGCCCAAAAAGATTTTTTGTAAGGTCCGACATAGGACCAAACATCGGAAATCAAATTCCGTAATGTATACATAAAAATGATTGATGCTTTACGCCTGTTTATTGCCAAGCAAAGCGTTAATGCGCTCTTCGGCCGGTGGATGAGTGCTGAACATCTTTGACCACGTGCTCAATTTCTTTCTGGACCCGAACGGATTGGAAATATAAAGATGAGCAGTTGCGTGGTTGGCTCTTTTCATTAAGCCGGAATATTCATTTATTTTTCTCAGAGCGTTGGCCAAACCTTCAGGATAGCGTGTCATCAAAGCTCCAGACGCATCCGCGAGAAATTCTCTTTTTCGAGATATTGCAAGCTGAAGCAGTGTCGCCACTATAGGCGCCAAGATCATAAGGGCGATGCTCGCGACTAGCAATATGGGATGCACGTTTGAGTCGCCTCTTTGTCTTCTGCCGAACATGGTGCTTCTGAACATAAAATCCGAGAGTAGTGTTATGAATCCGACAAGCACTACCGCGATCGTGCCAAGAAGTATGTCTTTATTGCCTATATGAGACAATTCATGAGCTATTACTCCTTCAAGCTCGCTCCTATCCAGGATGGACAAAAGTCCAGTCGTAACCGCAACAACGGCATGCTCTTTGTTCCGTCCGGTGGCAAAAGCGTTCGGTACGGGATCGTTGATGATATAAACTCTCGGCTTGGGCAAACCCGCGGTAATTGAGAGATTCTCAACTATGGTATAAAGGTCAAAATTCTCTTCTCTGGTCGCCGGCTTGGCTCCCGAAATCTTGAGCACTATTTTATCCGAATACCAATAACCGATAATATTCATTGCTATGCTGAAAACCACCGCTATAAACAGTATCTCAGGCATGTTGTAAACATAACTGGCAGTCCACCCAAGTCCGATCACCACGACAAAAAAGACAGTCATTAAAAGCCATGTTTTTGTCACATTTTTTGATTGTTGGGTGTATAAAGTTGCCATGAATTATTATTGTACTACTAAGTAAACCGTGGATGAAAAAATTCCAAAGAAAGACACCCCATCGCCTCGGAAACCTCCCCCTTCGCTACCCACTCCGCTCCTCCTTCGCCAAAGGCTACGGAAGGACAAGTAAAGCTACGCGGGTCAAGAAGAGCTACGGCGGGACACGGTCGGCACTTCCCCTCTAACTCCCCTTCGCTCTAAGAAGAGCTTCGGCGGAGCAAGGGAGGGACAGAGGGAGAAAGTCCTGCGACGCCGCTCATAAAATTTACATGATGAGTCAAAAATCTCAATCAATTAAAAATTGACATTGACGGGCTGTTTTGCCGCCTGCTCTCCTTCCTCAAGTTCAAAGAATTCTCTTTTTTGAAATTTGAAAATGTTAGCAATAATATTCGCGGGAAACACTTCAATTTTGGTATTGAGATCCCTGACATTTCCATTGTAAAATCTGCGTGCGGCTTGGATTTTATTTTCCGTATCTGAAAGCTCCCTCTGAAGCTCCATGAAATTCTGATTGGCTTTAAGATCAGGATAGGCCTCCGCGACTGCGAACAGAGACTTCAATGCCCCTGTCAGCATATTCTCGTTTTTCGCCTTATCGTCAACAGACTGAGCTCCCATAGCCGCCGACCTGGCGCGAGTGACATTTTCAAACGCTTCTCTCTCATGAGTGGCGTAACCCTTGACCGTATTTACAAGGTTGGGAATAAGATCGTATCGTCTTTTCAACTGCACATCAATATCAGCCCAGGCTTCCTTCGTCCTATTGATTAAAGTGATAAAACTGTTGTACGAGAACACTAACCATAAGACAATAATTACGGCAATACCTATTAAAATATAAATTAAATTCATGTTATTTTGAATTATTGATAATACATTTTTGAGAAATAAATCCTCCGGCTATACCTACTACTTAATGAGGAGAGACCTGTTGCGCACATACTATAATTATACAACACATGCGAAAAAAAAGCATTAAAAAATAACGGGAGCAGGGCTCCCGTTATTTTCAAACAGCTCTATTTAGTAATCCATCGGTGGCATTCCACCATTCGCTCCTCCTTTCTCTTCTTTTTTCGGCTCTTCTGCTATTGCCGCTTCGGTGGTAAGCAATATGGCGGCCGCGGACGCGGCGTTTTGGATTCCGCTTCTTGTAACTTTTACCGGATCAATAATGCCGGCGGCAAGCATATCAGATACTATCTCATCCGTAAGAGCGTTATATCCGCCGTTACCCTTGATCTTTCTGACTTTGTCCACAATAACAGCCCCGTCTTCCTTACCCGCGTTCATCGCTATCTGTCGGAGCGGCGCTTCCAACGCCCTGAGCACAATGTCAAAACCAACGGCGATTTCATTCTTCATCCCCCCATCCGTATCTCTTTTTGAAGAATCTTTTACTTTGTCCGCGGCTTTGACCAACGCGCTTCCCCCTCCGGCCACTATGCCTTCTTCAATAGCCGCTTTGGTCGCGTTTACAGCGTCTTCAATCTTCAGTTTCAAGTATTTCATCTCGGTTTCCGTAGCCGCGCCGACTCTGATTACCGCGACGCCACCGGAAAGCTTGGCTATTCTCTCTTCCAATTTTTCTTTGTCGTATTTTGAATCAGTGGCTTCCAATTGAACTTTCAATTGAGATATTCTTTTTTCAATTTCCTGCTTTTTTCCTTTACCTCCGACAATGACCGTCTTTTCTTTTGTTGATACCACCCTGTTCATCCTTCCCAGCATTCCCAAATCCGCGTTTTCCAATTTGACACCGGTCTTTTCTGAAATTACTTTTGCCCCGCATGTGACAGCTATGTCTTCCAGCATATCCTCTTTTCTATCGCCATAACCCGGAGCTTTAACGGCAAGAATGTTGAAAGCGCCGCGAATTTTGTTCAGAACAAAAGTCGTTAGAGCTTCGCCGTCCACGTCATCGGCAATTATTACCAATTCTTTTTTACCGGTCTGTGCCAGTTTTTCCAAAAGAGGCAAAATCTCTTTGATAACGGATATTTTCTTGTCAGTGATAAGTATGCCGACATCGCTATATTCCGCTTCCATCCTTTCACCGTTCGTAATCATGTAAGGAGAAACATATCCCTTGTCAAATTCCAACCCTTCCACAACCTCAGACTCCACTCCCGTCGTCTGAGATTCCTCAACGGTAACGACGCCATCTTTGCCGACTTTGTCTATCGTGTCCCCGATGATTTTTCCGATCTCTTCTGACTCAGACGATATGCTCGCGACTTGCCGTATTTCTTCTTTGCTGTTGATCGGCTTGGCTATGGCCTTCAACGCTTTCACCACCTCTTCGGACGCTTTCTCTATGCCTATTCTCAAGCCCATGGCGTTAACTCCCATAGTGGCATGGCGCATACCTTCGCTTATTATTGACTGCGCCAATATTACCGACGTCGTGGTACCATCGCCCGCCATATCATTCGTTTTGGAAGCGACTTCCTTCACGATCTCCGCTCCCATGTTTTCAAATTTATCAGACAAAGTAATTTCCTTGGCGATTGTTACGCCGTCGTTTGTAATTGTAGGAGCCCCGTATCCTTTGTCCATCACCACGTTTCTTCCTCTCGGGCCGATGGTAATGCGCACCGCGTCGGCCACCGCGTCTACTCCCTTCCTTAGGGCCTTTCGCGCCTCCTCGTTATAAATGATTCGTTTAGACATAACTATTGTAAAATTTCTAATTATTAATTTCTAATTTCTAATAAAACACCAATATATGAATTTCCAAATTTAGAAATTAGATATTGGAAATTAGAAATTGCAATTATTTTATAATTGCCAAGATGTTTTCCTCTTTCAAAATATAATACTCCTCGCCTTCAATCTTCACATCATCATAGCCATATTTGGAAAACAATACCACATCGCCGACCTTTACTTTGACAGGGATAATCTTGCCATTCTCATCTGTTCTGCCTTCTCCCACAGCCACCACCTTTCCCTGTTCGGGTTTTTCCTTACTTACCGTGTCCGGAATAATTATTCCTGAGGCGTTTTTTTCCTCCACGTCCAACGGTTCCAGCAGAACTCTGTCCGCCAAGGGATGAACCGAGATCTTGGAAGAGGATTCATTTTTTTTCTTCATACGTTATTAATTTATTATTGCGCAACTATCATTTAAGAAAAGAGAACCGCTAAGATTCCCTTTGATCTTTTCTTAAAGGAGTTTATGCGCATTCCATTAAAAGTGCTGTAATTATAGTGTTTTCTGCAAGAGTTTCAACGTTGACATATCTTATATTCACTGTCGTGGTATATATTTTAGACTAACCTGAACGGCTTAGCCGTTCATGTGTTTGTTTAAACTATCAAGGTTTAACCTTGATAAAGCGGCCCCCATGTTCTTCTCCCCATTCGCATCTAAAGTCCCCTGTGCATAAGCATGTTGTACTCCTCTTTTGCGATGATATAATCACACCATGGACAATTATGGACAGCCAACAGGCGAGCAGTATCCATCGCCAAACAAGAGAAAGAAAACGTTATTCTACATTCTTCTGGCTCTGGTGGTTATCCTGCTTATCTATTTCATCACCGTTGCTCTCAAAGGTTTGAATGTAAGAGAGGAGACGGAAGGGGTGATGACGGAAAGTGAGGAAATAGAGCAAGCGCTCCTCAAGCTTACACCGCCGGAAGGCGCCGTTACCGACATATCTGATAATGAAATGGAAGAAGTTCTGGACAATCTGACCCCGCCTGCAGATGCCGAGAGCGACCTTACACCGGAAGAAACGGAAGAGATATTGCGATCAATGTCTGCTCCTCCTCGCCCTGAATCAAACAACGATAAAATTTAACAATTACTAGCCAAAATCATATTTCATGACCAAAAAAGAAATCATATCCGCGGTTAAGATATCCATCCTTTCTCTCGCGTTAGTTCTAGGAGTATCAAGCATATACGCATGGACTGGACCTGCATCCGCTCCTCCCGGAGGAAACGTAGCGGCGCCTCTTAATGCTGGAAACGACGCACAGCCGAAAGGAGGCGGATTACTGCTGAATTCGGCAGGTGGCGCATACGGACTTATAGTATACAGGGGACTTGTTGGTATAGGAACAGCAACGCCACAGTCTATTTTGCATATCAATTCAGGAGGAGACCCTCGCATTTCAATAACAGGAGGAACAGCCGGCTCAACGGCAAACGACGGTTTTGCTTTAATAAAGGCAAGCAATAACAATGCCTTTCTGTGGAATTATGAGCTCAGAAACATCATTTTTGGCATTGGACCCAATCCCGCTGCTGATGAAAAAATGAGAATTACTACGACAGGAGTGGGCATAGGAACAGCCGCGCCTGAAACGAAGCTGGAGGTGGTGGGCGGCCCAATCAAGGCAACCGGAGGACTTATTATTGAGACCAGGAATGACGACCCGGATTCGCCGGAAACGGGAAGAATGTGGTTGAGGACGGATATATAAATTATATGATGATTAAAAAGACTTTTCTACATATCTTTGCTCCGCTGAGTGTTTTAGAACAATTAAAATATCCGAGGATTTGGACCTTGTTTTTTATTTTAATCATAGGGATATTGATTCCGTCTTCTTCTCTTAAGGCGGAGGAAGCAACTGCTGACATTTACCCATATTATAAGGTGGATGGACCGGTTTTATTTGATTCAACATCTGCCGTAACTATTTTATGGACTTCAACACAGGTTTCGTCCTGTATTGTAACGAGAAATACTGATAATAACCGGTGGACAGGAACTTCAGGTTCTTTATATTATCTTGGTGAGGTGTTGGGCAGTATTACTCCTCGTGTTACCTATACACTAACGTGTACAACTTTAACTGGTGACACCATACGCGATAGTGCTACAGCAATCCCGGTAAAACAATCTTTTCCCGTTCTTGACGTAAAAGCGTTTCAAAGTGGTGTCGAAAAAGAAGTATTATCCTGGAATAGAGTGCCTGATGCTATAGGTTATAGCGTATATAGAAATGATTATCAAGATAATACTGATGCTTATAGCACCGACCGTAATTGGGAATTGAATGGAACGGTACCTCAACCACCTGAAAGCGACGACAGAGTTCGTTTTGAAGATTCCCTGGTTCCTTATGAATATGTTGATTATAGAATTCATCCTATTTACAATGATGGAGAATTGCTTGACGTGAGGAATTCAAAATGTTGCATTTACATAAGCAGAGCAACATCCTTCCCTATAGACATCGGCCTTAGAGTAAATGAAGGGACACCGGCCAGTCCGAGAGTGGTGGTTATTGCCGCATATCCGGAAGGCGATAGTTCATATGGTGCTCGCACATCGCCCGTTCGCGTAGCTAAAGACGGCAAGATCTACACTTTGGTAGTGGCGAAACTGGATCACCCGTTAGCGTCTAATGTTTTTATCAAACTGGATGATGGTTCCGTAAAGGCATTGATGAGGTTAGGTGAACCTGACTTCCGATTTGCAGCACCACCCACTTTTCAATGACAGATGTGAAAGAATATGGGTATTTTAAGTGGACAAAAGGGGTGTGCGGAAGTCAGGAAACTGGGTGATGGTTCCGTAAAGGCATTGATGAGGTTAGGTGAAGCAAGATGAAGTTATCCTCCATAGAATAGTATTTGCATACCTAGCACGCACTCAGTCTTTGCTGTTAGGGATACTTGCTATTTTAGGTATATATATTGTATACTATACCTATGAATTACGATAGAACAATATACAATACCTTATTAAAAAATATAGGCAAAAAGCCCATCATAATACTTTATGGGGCAAGACAGGTTGGGAAAACAACCCTTATCAAGACAATATTAAGAATTTTTACCAAAACTCTCTATTTACAAGGAGATGATCCCAAAGATGCTCTACTCCTCCAACATAGGTCTGCGGATGAGCTTTCCGAATTAGTGTCAGGATATGATCTCGTTGTCATTGACGAAGCTCAGAGAATAGAGGACATAGGAATTTCACTCAAACTGATCGCTGATAATGTCGAAAACGCCAAAGTTATCGCTTCGGGTTCTTCCTCCTTCGAATTGGCAAACAAGCTGAATGAGCCTCTGACGGGCAGAAACCGAAAGTTCTATCTTTATCCGTTATCAATAGGAGAATTAGTTTTGGCTCATGGGAAAATAAATATACAAAAAGAACTTGAAACCTACATGACTTTCGGCATGTACCCGAAAATAGTCTCCGCGGAATCAAGAGAAGAAAAAGCGCTTCTGGTGAAAGAACTGGCGGGCGATTATTTATTCAAGGATTTATTTATGTTCGGGGATATAAGAAACTTCTTTGCTTTTGAAAAACTCATAAAGCTTCTGGCTCTTTGTATCGGAAATGAGATTTCTTATTCAGAATTGGCAAAAGAGGTCGGTATAAGCAGAAGTACGGTGTTAAATTATGTAAATTTGCTTGAACAGGCCTTCATAATATTTAGGATGACTCCTCTTTACACAAACAAAACTAAGGAAATCAATAAAAGCCACAAAATCTATTTTTTTGACCTGGGTATCAGAAACGCAATTATCAATAATACCGATCCTATGGAACTTCGTCTGGATAAAGGCGCAATTTTTGAAAATTTCTTTATCGCAGAAAAGATAAAACAGCGAGAATATTCCGGAAGAACGAGCGAAATTCATTTTTGGAAAAGCAGAAACGGAGCTGAAGTGGATTTTGTGGAAGTTTCGAGTGGACAAGTCGAAGCATTTGAATGTAAATGGAAAGAAAAGGTCAACGCGCCAAAGGCCTGGTCGGAAACATACCCAACATCAGTTTTTAAGTCCGTGAACACAGAGAACGTTATTGACTACACTTCTTAGCTGTGGAATAACAGGGACAGCCATCATTCTTTTGCCTGCGGTTTACTTGGAGTTTTTGCAACCTAATCTTATGAAGAAAATAATATTTAGTTTGGTAATCATTGGCTTTTGGATTGTTTCTTATGGCGCCGTTAATTTCGCAAATGCTTCTAATATGATTGAAGTTTGTAGACTTAATGGCCAGGTGGTTAAAATCACCGATGATTATGTTTTTCTTGAAATAAAAAAAGCGTCATATGATGATCCTTTATCATTGGGTGGAGAATATTTTGAAGAATGTAAGAATATAATGAGAAGTGGAGCTTTGTATCGTTTTTCCACACGAATAAATGAATCCGGCAATTCGTTCTTTAGAGGGGATTTTCGCAATAGTTCTGTCGGTCAATCTATCGTAATTACAAAAGATATTGGGAATGCCATGGGTCCTGAAGGAGAGGTCAACTGGGAACAGTGGGTATTGAGGAGAATCGGAAATGTGGAGGGAATCAGATATATAGAACTTGAAAAAGATACTGGTTCAGAAATCTCAGCAGAACCGGTTTATACGAATGATCCTTTAGTTAAAAATATTTTAAGTGATTCTCTAGTTGAAAACCGCACATACACCATTGCAAAACTGAACAAAAATACCTCCATAGCCCCGAGAAAGTTTTTCACGGAGGCGTATGTTTCGTATATTTACATATGCCCACCGTGTGGCGGAGAAGCATTATGTATGCCGTGTCTCGACAATTCCTTTATCATTCTTTCGGAAGACTTTGGTTTTAAATATTCACCGGGAAGTGCTTTAGACAAGGAAATATTAGTTTACACTAAATCTCTTGATTCTGAAAAGCTTGTGGAAGACCAAAAATATCGTTTTGAAGTTTCAATTCAAAATACTAGCAACACAAATGTTCCCCAAAACGAATTCACACTGATTTCGGTGAAAAATATTGACGGTAGTGTTGTTGCCCCTGAAACTACAGCTCCGCCAATTACCGATCAACCACCAAAGAAATCTTTCTTTGGTCGCATCTGGAACTGGTTTGCGAGATTGTTTGAGTAATAGAGGAAGTACAGATGGCAAGATCTACGCTTTGGTGCTGGTAGAGCCGAATGATCCGAACGCGTCAGACGTCATTCTCAAACTCGGCGATGGGTCGCTCAAGGCGTTGAGGAAGTATCCTTAATAGGACTTCCCTTTTGATGTGATTCCCGCTTTCCCCCCTTCGCTCTAAGAAGAGCTACTGGAGGGCGCAGCGCGGGAATGATAGATGAGAAATGATTTGAATAAGCAGAAAAAAAACCGCTCGCTGGGAACGGTTGTGAAAACGCAAATTGAGACTATTCCGAAGACCTGGCAACAACTGATAGCCATAAACGGGGAATGAATTTATTTTCAAGACCCACGGCGTATTTTTCAAAAATCCGCTTTACGGACGCCTGCAGCGCGTCGGCCGCGTCCTCTTTGCCAAAGCCATGCAACGCTCCGCTAGCGTAATCGTAATACCCGCAAATATCAAGCCAGAATTGAAGATCGGTCTCCACCAGAGTTTCTTTGACGGCAATAATATCAAAGCCCGAGTTTCTTGCCGTGTCAGTATAATGCTCTATGGGTAGAAAAGAGCTCGCTTCAGGTTTGTGTTTGTCTTTATCTCTCACCACTCCTTTGTCCTTGAGAATCTGCATGGCAACTTTTACTTTTTCCTTGTAGAAAGCCATGGTTTCCTCCGGCCGCGAATTTCCATAGAATGTCGTGTTGAAACAGAACCACCCCCCTGGACGAAGAATATTCTTAATTCCCTTCATCGTGTCAAGCTGAGACTCGGGAGTCATGTAATGTATAGCATTGCCGCAAACCGCAACATCTATTACTTCACTTACGTTTAATTCGCTGGATAGCTTGTCCGCTTCCGAACGGATAAAGCGCATTTGTGAAGAAGACTGCCCCACGTTGTCTTTGGCTTGTTGGATGACATCCTCCGACGCATCTGCACAAATCCACTTGGGCTGCCACGTGGCAGGCATTTTTCTTTGAAACGACTGGACCATTGTGCCTGTCCCAGACGCTATATCCAAAACGCAGGAAACGCGTAGTGTCCCATGTTTTACCATGATATCCAGCCAATCTTTCACGTTTTGTTCGTTGATATCAACATATTTGGGGTTTCTCGCAAATACCTCAAATGTTCCACTGTTTTTTTGCTCGTTTTGCATTTTATTTTTTTGTTAAGTTGCTCCCAAGCGAAACTATATCACAATTGAATGAAAAGAAATCAACTGGTATGGAGTGGGGTTATTGAAATTTTGACTTTCATTTTGACTTTCATATTCTCTATGCTATTCTAATGTTATGAACACATTTTCCGCGGTATTGCCATATATTCAGATCGCCTTATCAATTCTTCTCATTATTGGAATATTACTCCAGCAATCAAGCGCCGGTTTAGGCGGCGCATTCGGTGAGGGCAACAATTTTAGCGGTTTCAACACCAAAAGAGGATTTGAAAGAACTTTATTCATTGCAACAATAATATTGGCTGTTCTATTCGGCGCAAGCGCGTTTATCGCACTTATTATTTAAATTATCTAATTAATTTATTCTTCGAAACTTTTGCCGGAAATACAGGTCAGTTTTTTCAATTGCCCGAGCAAACATGAGTAAGAGCCTATCTCAATCTAACCGTAAAATATGAAGAAAAATCACTACTTGCCTGCCGAAATGTCCAAAATTCTGCTGCAAATTGCGTATTTCTCGTCAGCGTACCTCGGTATGCTTCCTCAAAATCCGCAATTTTCGCAAAGAATTTTGAACATTTCAGTTAGCCATTAGATTGTAGATAGCCTCTAAAGCATTTATGGATTTAAACAGAAGGATCTTTGGAACCCGCCGTACCGGCTTTTCCGAGCATATAGTCTCGCGTTTTTCTCTTACTGAAAGAGTTATTTTTTATATCTGCGCCATAACCATAACCATAAGCTCTATTGTGCTGTTGTGGGGGGTAAATAATAACTTTCTGGTTCCTGTGCCCGCCAGAGGCGGTACGCTTGTTGAAGGCATTGTAGGATACCCGAGGTTTATAAACCCGATTTTATATTATTCATCAGCCGGTGACGACCTTGAAAAATTGATCTATTCGGGATTAGTGAAATCCATGCCAGACGGAACGCTGGTACCGGATTTGGCCAAGTCGTACGACATATCAGAGGACGAGCTCACATATACCTTCGTCTTGAAAGACAACGTCAAATTCCACGACGGCGAGCCGGTCACCGCCGAGGATGTTGAATTCACAATCAAAAGAGCGGCTGATCCTGGCATAAAAAGCCCAGAACGTGTAAAATGGGAAGGTGTGAATGTTGAGATAGTTGATCCTAAAACGATAAGATTTACCCTGAAAAATCCTTATACTCCTTTTCTTGAGAACGCAACTCTTGGAATTTTGCCCAAACATATCTGGAAAAACGCCGATATTGAGCAATTTACGTTCAGTAAATTCAACGCCGAGCCCATTGGCACGGGTCCGTACTTCATTGACATTATCAAAAGAGACGTTGAGGGAATACCCCGGTATTACGAATTGAGATCATTCAAGGACTACGCTCTCGGCGAGCCAATGATAGAAAAAATAGTAGTTAAATTTTATCCTACCGAAACAGCTGTGATTGAGGCGTATAATAAGGGCGAAGTTGAGAGCATCAACGCGGTGTCCGGCAAAAATGTAGCGGATTTTGCCTCTGTGAATGGAGAGGTCAACAAAACTCCTTTGCCGAGAGTTTTCGGAGTATTCTTCAACCAGAATCAGCAAAAAATTCTTTCAAACAAGGAAGTCAGAGAGGCGCTCAGAATGAGCGTAAACAAAAAAGAAATAATTGATACTGTGCTCCACGGTTACGGAACTCGGATTGCCGGTCCTTTGCCGCCCGGTTTCCCTCTTGTAACAGACGACGATGAGGATCGCGCCGAGGCGGATATTGATGGCGCCAGAGAGCTTCTTTCATCCAACGGGTGGACGCTTGACGAGAACGGTTTCTTTGAAAAAAAATCCAAAACAGATTCAACTGCTTTGAAATTTACAATCTCAACATCCGATACTCCGGAACTTTCAGCCACGGCAAACCTGCTCAAGGAACAGTGGAGAAAGATCGGCGCGGACGTTGATGTAAAAGTGTTTGAATCGGGTGATTTCAACCAATCAGTGCTGAGGCCGAGAAAGTACGATGCGCTCCTGTTTGGTGAAATCATAGGACGAGATCTGGATCTTTACGCTTTTTGGCATTCCGGAGAACGCAACGATCCCGGCTTAAACATAGCCATGTATGCCAACACATCAGTTGACAAAGCGCTCTCATCAATTCGCTCCACATCTCTTGCCGATGAGAGGGCCGAACAATTATTAATTATTCAAAAAGAAATCAAAGAGGATATTCCCGCCATATTCATATACTCACCCGACTATATTTACGTTCTCCCTAAAAAAATCAAAAATTTCAAAATGGGAAAACTTATGGGACCATCAGAGAGATTCGCTTCTGTCAGTGACTGGTATATTAACGAGGATAAAGTCTGGAACATATTCGCAAAATAAAATTAACTTAGGACTTACGCAGTTGGATGCAGTTCGAGGCGCAAGCGAGTATTGCGACCAAAATGTATGGACTTATACATTGCGGGAGCAAACGGAGCTTGCAACGAAGAAATGCGCCGACTGCGTAAGTCATATAACTATGGAAAAAAATTATATAAGTAGAGAGAGAAGCTCAGGGAACGCTGATAGAAACCGCGCCCCGAGACGAGGACGGCCTGCCCAAAAACGAAGTTCGGTGTTTGGAGCGGGTGCGGGCATGAGAAAGGACGGAATGAGCGCAGATAGAAAGTATCCGCGACCCCGCTCGAACATGCGGCATAACGATGATGACATCATTCCTCCCGCCGGCGATGCCATAAGAATCGTGCCGCTTGGCGGCGTGGAAGAGGTGGGTAAAAACATGACCGTCGTTGAGTATAAGGACGACATTATCATCCTTGACGCTGGGTTCCAGTTTAAGGAGGAGGCCACGCCGGGGATAGACTATATATTGCCCAACACCAAATACTTGGAGGAACGGAAGCATAAAATAAAAGCACTCATAATCACACACGGCCACTTGGATCACGTGGGCGGCATTCCATACATTATGGATAGAATAGGAAACCCTCCAATATTCACCAGAAACCTTACGTCAATAATGATCCGTAAAAGACAGACGGAGTTCCCTCACCTCCCCGAACTGAATTTGAAAGTGGTTGAAAAGAAGGACAGAATAAAAATCGGCAATTTGTACGTGAGGTTTTTCTCGGTTACTCATACTATTCCCGACTCTATGGGTGTCATTATAGAAACGCCTTACGGCAATATAGTCAATCCGGGTGATTTCAAATTGGATCACGTTGAAGGAGTGCCGACCGAAGAAGAGGCGGAGGAATACGGTATTTTTGAAAAGGAAAAAACGCTCTTTTTCATGACTGACTCCACCAATGTGGAAAACCCCGGCTTTTCCACGCCGGAAAGAATCGTCCACAAAAATCTGGACGATATTATCAAGAACATCAAAGGCCGCTTGATAATCGGTACCTTCGCTTCTCAACTGGAACGAATGATAAAAATTATAGAAATCGCTGAAAAATACAACAAAAAAATCGTCGTTGAGGGAAGGAGTATGAAGAATAACATTGAGATCGCCATCCAAGCCGGAATATTGAAGACAAAGAAAGATACGATCATCGGCTCTGAGCGCGCGGAGGAATTTCCACCTGATAGAATTATCGTTCTCGCCACGGGAGCGCAAGGAGAAGAATTTGCCGCGCTTATGAGAATTTCAACGCAGGGTCATAAACACATCAAATTTACCAAGAGAGACACGGTCCTCTTGTCGTCATCAATTATTCCAGGCAATGAAAAAACAGTTCAAAAACTTAAAGACAATATTTCAAGGCAGGGCGCTAAGATAATTCACTACAGAACATCTGACGTTTACATACACTCCACCGGTCACGGCAACCGAGGCGAGATAGAATGGCTGCATAAAAAAGTCCGGCCGAAATTCTTCATGCCCATCCACGGCAATCATTATATGCTCCGGCTTCACGCCGAATTGGCGACTCATCTAGGCATGCCCGAACAGAATATAATCGTGCCGGATAACGGAACAATTGTGGAAATTAGGGACAAGGGTGAAAAAATGATCCGCCTGGACGTCAAAGCGCCTTCCGGAATAGTTATGGTGGACGGCTTCGCGATCGGAGACATACAAGAAGTGGTTATTCGCGATCGACAAATGCTCGCGCAAGACGGCATGTTTGTAATTGTAGCGACAATTGACGCTTCCACAGGCCGTCTGAAGAAGTCTCCTGATCTAATATCAAGAGGTTTTGTGTATTTGAGAGAATCCCAAGAATTGCTGCGACAAGCCAGATTCGTCATAAAAAAAACAGTGGAAGAATCGACGGAGGGTCTGAACCCGATAAATTTTGATTACGTGAAATCAAACTTAACAGATGCTGTCAGTAAATTTTTGTTTCAGAAAACCGCAAAACGTCCGATTGTAATACCGGTGCTTTTAGCAGTGTAATGACTATCGGCTATATTTAGCAATGCCTTACAAGTCAACACAAGATGATAGCGTCCGCTCCAAATTTTTCCTCATTTATATTATTGGTTTTTTATTCCATTTGCATGTGGCTCTTCCCACATATGTTAATTCAACGTTTCTAGCGGGTTTCTCCGGTGAAAAATTCGTGGGGTTAATATATACCCTGTCTTCAATTTTTACCATAGCATTTTTTGTATACATCCCGCATGTCCTGGAAAAAATCGGTAATTACAGGGCGATAATATCGCTTATGTCCTTGCAATTTGTGGCATTAATGGGCTTAGCTTTCGGTAATAATTTGATTGTAGTGGCCTCAGCTTTTATCGTAAGTTTCGTAACCATCTCCTTGTCGGCATTCAGCATAGATGTTTTCATTGAAGAATTTTCACCCAATGAATCAGTGGGGAAGATCAGGGGGTTTTTCCTAACTATTGTTAACCTTGCCTGGATTCTCTCTCCTCTCCTGGTCGGTGTTATTCTTACGAACGGTGATTATTATAAAGTGTATCTGGCCGCGGCAATTCTCTTATTACCGGCAATCGGCATAGTCCATAAGTTCAAAAAATTCCGCGATCCTTTTTACAACAAAACTCCGTATCTGAAAACAATGCTAGCGACATGGAAAGACAAAGACGTGCTCGGGTCTCTTATTATAAATTTCCTGCTTAATTTTTTCTTCGCTTGGATGGTTATATATACTCCGATCTATCTTTACCAGCATATAGGTTTCAGTTGGAGCCAAATAGGTATAATATTCAGCATAATGCTTGTGCCATTTGCCATATTGGAAATTCCTCTTGGCAAACTTGCGGACTCTAAGTACGGAGAGAAAGAAATACTGTCTATAGGGTTTATAATTATGTCTATCTCAACCGCTCTGATCTCGTTCATTTCTAGCAACAATTTCATCATCTGGACCTTAATTCTTTTCACTACGAGAACAGGTGCGGCAATGGTAGAGATAATGATTGAGACTTATTTTTTTAAGAAAGTCCCCGACACTGAAGTTAACATCCTTAGTTTATTCCGAACAATGAGGCCATGGGCCTATCTTATTAGCCCAGTAGCCGCTTCCTTCTTGTTTGTTTTCGTAGACATCAGATATATATTTATATTTCTTGGTCTCCTGATGTTCTACGGCCTGCGATTCACTTTAGCGCTTAAAGATACTAAATAATTGAAGTATAAAATACGCATATCGTCCCCGACAAGAATGTCAACGCTTAGCGTTGACATTCTTGGGAGAAAAAATAACTTCAAGACGCTTATGCGTTTTGCGCCACGCATTCATTATAAACCCGAACTGATTCATTGAACTCCTCAACAACTTCCCTCAGCGCTCTCAGTATTTCATTATACTGTGATACTAAAATATTATATTCGTCTATTTTCGCGTTGTATTCGGCTCCCCTCTTTGGTTTATAAGATTCTATACTTTCCTTTTTTTGCTTAATTTCCATTTCAATGACTTGGAGCTCTTTTTCCGTACTCGCTATTTTTCTTTTTATTTCCTTGTCGGGCCTCGCGCAAGAAGACGAAGGATTGGCGAATATTTGTACTCCCAGCCACACTTGTTCACCTTCGAATTCCCCCTTTTTCACAGATATTCCGATTTCTTTATAATTCTGATTCATTATATTAGCGCGATGACCGGGACTATCCATCCAAGCCCGCACCAGTTCCGAATCATCCTTAAAATTACCCTGAGCGAGATTCTCCCCAATTATTATATATTCATATCCGACCTTCTTCGCAAAATCCGAAACAGCTAACCCCTGAGGAGAAACGTGCGCGAAATACTTTCCTGCGAACATATCGTCAACTTTTTCCTCCGCCGCTACATCAAGGGGGCTCGATTGAGTCAGTTCATTCAGTCCCTCCTTCGCGCGTTCATTGTTCGTATACAACAAGACTCCTTCTTTCGTTAGACGAGAAGATGGATGAGCTTTGCCCAAATACCTAAGCGGCTCCGGGGTAATAATTCTCTCCGGCAAAATCCATGAAACAAATTCCTCCGTGTGGCTTTCAATATTTTTTAAACTGCCTTTGGATTCCCATAAGACAATAAAAATAACAACAAGCGCCGCTACTGTTACAAACCGCCAAAATGTGTAATTTGTGGATCTCATTTATACCGATTATCGTGTGAAAAACTTATGGCTGAAGAATATCTTCCGTCCTGCCATTAATGGAAATGACAACACTGTCAACGGTTTGAAATTGCTTTAATGTTTCGGCAATTTGGCTTCTTACGGCGGCGACTCGGCAAGACCCTCCAACATTCTCGTCTAAAGACTCGTCGAAATCAATATAGGCCGTACCATCGGCTATGGTGAGACGCTGTATTTTAACTCCGGTATTTAGCGACGTGAAATAACCTTCACTCAATTCATTTTCCGTCGGACCGGTCAAAAGTTCTTCAATCGCCGCTCGTGCTGGAGCGGCCGTCTTCGGAACTCTACGCTTGACCGCAAATACCTCATCGCACTCAACCTGTTGTCCTGACTGTGAATCTTTTGAAAAATACACTTCCACAACCATACTTTCTTCGTTTTGTTTGAATTTTATTGGAAGAGAATATTCTGCTTGATTTTCAGGTAATCCAGACGGATTGGCTTTCTCGAATATTACCCTGCCATTATCCGTAAGAGGTGCTTCAAAAACAGCCGTCGCGCTAAACGGTACAAGCTCTTCCGTCATCCACTCTCCCTCTGCTTGCGCTATAAATTCTGAAATCGTCGCTCCATTAGAATCAACAACGCGCCCGCTAAATGACCCCTCAAAGAACCACGTTCCCTTTGCTTTTCCTCTGATATCAAGCGGGCTTGATACTGTGCCGTTATATTTTGGATTATCAACCTCTATCACACCATCAAAACTGACATCATCCTCCACGATATCCTTAATTTCCTCAATAAACAGTCGCCCATCTTCAGTCCTGCACATTCGCGGATAACTTTCCATAACAAGATTGCCTTCGTCAACGCATTCTTCAAAACTGGAAATTTTTTCCTTTTTGCTCGCATCATATTGGTAAATACCAATAGCGATTGCTACCGCCACAACTATAACTATAGCCGATATTGCGACTTTTTTACTCATAGTTCCTCAGTTATTTATTTCGGCTAGCGAGGAGCGTGTGAATGATTCATATCATTCACGACGTCCGAGCGAAGACGAAACAAAGGTTCAATATCTCGGTAACTTCGTCCCGATGAAGCATTATTTCTTTTTTGGGGAAGATTTTTCAGCGGCGCTTATGCTCTTCTTTATGTTTTTCCACTGATTTTTAAGCTCATTCACAAACACGGCTATTTCTTCCGGATCCGCCTGTTTTAATTTCTTGTACTTGTCAGACACTTCATGCACTATCTTGTTGTACAAATTTTCATTAACTTCTTTTAAGTTTTCAATACGGTCCAGAACATCCGCTTTCGCTCTTAATGACCAGCTTCTGATTTTCTTTCTTTTTTTCTTTCCGCCTTCCGTGCCATAAAGCAAATAAGCTCCAGCAGCAGCGACCACCGCGATAGCGGTAACACTCCCGGCTATAATCTTCTTCTTTTTATTTGAATTATTGTTGTTATTTTTTGCCATAATAATTTATTTTAGGACTTCTATATTTAATGATAATTTTCACACTTGATGATCATCCTTGCCTCGTTTGGCATAAGATCTGCGCTTAAAAACACCTTTGAAAAATTTGTAGACATGCGCCGCACGGAAACCTTCTTCTTTGACTCTACCTCTTAAAGCTGTAATGTCCTCTATAATGTTATCGCTTTCATTCTTAATCTTTTCCGATATATATTTCATATTCTTCAGTATTTTGATCACATAGTAGATGGCAACTACCAAACCCAACGCCACAATTACAACCACAATGGTCGTCACAAAGAAAAATATATCCGCTTTTACTAATGTCTCCATGTTATCATTATATCATATTGTACTCTGCAGTACCTCTATTTTTCATCTACCATAACACTGATAATTTTGACTTCCTCAAGAGGACGATCCGCATCTCCCGTATCCAACGCGCCTATCTTGTCCACCACATCTTGTCCTTTTACGACTTTGCCGAAAATTGTGTAACTCGGCGGCAAAGGGTAATCTTCAAGCATAATGAAAAATTGGCTGCCGTTCGTGTTCGGTCCTCTGTTCGCCATAGCCACTACACCTTTCTTATATCCCCTTTTATAAGATTCGGTTTCAGGATTGAGCTCATCATCAAAAACATATCCGGGCCCACCAGAGCCTGTACCCGTAGGGTCTCCACCTTGGATCATGAATCCTGCGATTACGCGATGAAAGATAGTACCGTTATAGAACCCCTTGCGAGCCAGGTCGGTAAAATTTTTTGAGGCTGTTGGCGCGTCCGCGTCAAAGGTCTCAAAAACTATTTCCCCATGATTCGTTTGCAATGTAACCATATGCTTAAGATTAACAGCTTGTTTAATATTACTCAATGCCTCCCCTGAAGAGAGCGGTGTCTCTGAAAGCAAAACCTCCTCCGTCTGTAACACATCGGTTGTTTTTTCCCTCAAAGAATAGTAATAAATAGCCCCTACGGCTACAACACAAATAATGACCGATATAATAATATTTCTCACATGCATATATATTAAATTATAAACTAACAACTGGGGTTTTTCTCTTACTGTCAACCTTAATCTAAACAGTGAACATCCCCTCTTTGTATATGATTTTTTTGTCCCCGTTTTTCATATAAGCGGTAACCGTGCGAGGAGCAGTGGAAATAATATCGGTATGTACTGACGAATCATTATACCCCAAACGTTCCCAATCTTCAGGCGACAGCTCGCCGGGATCACCGATGTAGCAGTCGTGGTACGACTTTCCAAGCGCCAGATGCGTATTACCGTCGGGCCCTCCGATGTTCTCATCAAACAAAGTCTCCGCCATAAATTTAGTAATTCTGGAAAAACGCTTATCCGTGAGCGAATATTCCCCTATTTTGTCAGCGTGCTCCGTTTTTATCATCTCTCGGAGGACATTTTCATTCTTAGAGGCGTTGGCTTTCACCACTCGCCCGTTCTTAAACTCCAGACGTATTCCCTCTATCAATACTCCATAGCGGTAAAGCGGTTGGTTGAACTTGATCCAGCCCTCCGTCCCCCGCCAGTCGGGCGACGTAAAAAGCTCAAAACTCGGAATGTTTCTTCCAGATCCGCCCATCCAAGCGCGCTTATCTCCCAGATTGACCCAAAGGTCGGCATCCGGACCTAGAACATGCAGTTTGTCTATCGGCATCCGGTTCAAACGACCTCTTATTTTCTCCAATCCTTTATACAGCTTTTTCCATTCAGAAATGGGATTTTTTTTATCAAGAAGACACGCTTTAATGATTTGATCCCAATACTCCTCGAGGCCAAGTCTCGCCTCTTTTGCCATTGCCTCTGTGCCATACAATCCCAACGTCCAGGTATATTTGCCTTTGTTTTCTTTCGCGTTCCTCCAGTCCATATACGGCTTCCAAGCCAATCCTCTTCGCATTATTTTTTTCGGATTTATGCCTTCCAATTCATGTTTATCAATCTCACTAAGTATAAAAATCGTATGATCAATTTCATCCACTAAACCTCTGGCAAATTTCTCCGGAAAAAAATCCAGCTGATGATCTTTTGCGTGTTCAAAAAAATCTCTATCAAACGGAAACCTATCGCCGCTATCGGGGCGGTAATCCCCGATCACATGCCCACCCGCTTTTAATATCGCGACCTTAAGTTCCCTGTATAGCGGCTTGGCTGCCTCATAGGCCACAAGGTGCACCACTTCACCTTTCTTTACTCCCCTGCCTCCGCCGAGAGCGAAATTGACGAGCACGTCGGCGTATTTTTCCAAAATTTTTTTTGACAGCGTATAACTCATTAAATCATGATACAACAAACACGAGCCGAAGCAACCACATCAAGGTTAAACCTTGATATTATATGTACCGAGAAAAGTAACTGCTCACAAGACCGAGTGGTGTCATTCCCGCGAAGGCGGGAATCTAGGCCATATTTTGATCTGGATTCCCGTTTTCACGGGAATGACAGAAGAAAAGAAGGCTGTGGTGTGGCCATTACTCGGTCTTGTGAGGAGTTACCGAGAAAATCATTGACAACTTTGTTTTTCTTTGTTATTATAACTGCAGATTTTCAGAGACGATTGTTCGCATGAAGCGACGATTTGATCTTTGACATGAAAGGAAAGATGCCAAAAGCAAACTATGTGATTGATGAGAGTGAAATGATATCGCCGTCGGTTTTTTTCATCTGGGTGATAATTATTGATACGATACTGGTAATAACCGGCCTCATATTGTTGAGCCAGACCGTGTGGGTAATCAATGTCGGAAAATACATGTTAACACTGCTTGCCATTTACCACCTAATAAGTATAGGCAAGCAGGACGCCGACAAGGTGGGTGTTAAATTATTCATGGGAAGGAGACTGTATCGCCTAGAACCCGGAATAGTTTTCGTGCCACGCCTGATCTGCAAACAAGTAACAGCTGCCAGGAGACAGATTCTTGTATTAGCAGGAACAGCCAAATCAGCTGAAGAGAAAGCTATACTTGAGTCGGAGATTAAAGAAGCAGAAAAAAGAAACGTCGAAGTCATCAGAATGCCCGAGCCGCAAAGAATTACCTTCGCTGAAGGACAAGATGACAAAAACACAGACGAATTGGACAGGCGTATAACCTCTGACCCGATAGTGATCCTCATTTTTGTAGTTGAGGACATGTGGCCGTTTTGGGTGAAGATGGGCAACGTGTACAACGCCGCATATATTCTTATTGAAACAGCAATAACGGTTCTGCAAGAAAAATGCGCAAAACTCACTGCGGCAAAAGCGCTTGAGAAAATTAATAGGCTGAATGAAGGCATTACGGAAAGAATCGAGGAGCTCATAGGAGAAAGAGAAACAAAAAACAAAGATGGCACACGTGATATGTGTCCATGGTGGGGCATAGACCTGGTAAGTGCCCGTGTAAAAAGCATGGGGTTTCCGAGACGAGTCAACGAAGCAATTGCAAACAAAAGGCAAACGATTATCGGCTCGCAAGGTCAAAAACTAAAACTCATAAACGAAGGCACAGGTACAGCAGAGGCGCGCAAAAAATGGTTAAACGCCGAAGCTGATGGTCTTAAAAGGCAGGGGGAAATCGCCGAGAGTGAAGGGGGAAAAGTCGCTTATCAGGCACAAATCATGCGCGAAGCTTTGGAAAGATCAAACTACACGATATTTTCCGGACCCGCGGCTGAGAGCTTGATCAACATGCAAGATATTGCAAAAGGGCTAGCGGTAGCGCGGCAAGAAGGAAAAAATATCACCGACAAAAAAACAGATGTTTCTTCCACTGATAAAAAGAAAAACCCCAAAACCTCGGGAAAGCCAAAAGAGGAAAAAAAAGGGGGGGAGGAGAACTAAACTATGGACTGGTCTATATTTTTAGCATTCCTAACTGCAGCCATCGCATTCGCCGTATATATTGTAATCAAGAAGCCCTACGCCACGTCAAAACTCAAGAGTGTAAACGTGGCTCAAGGTGTTTCTATTGCAAAAAATACGGGAAAGATTGTCGCGAAATTGCCGAGGATCATATTTTTGGCACTCGTTGGCATCTTCATCCTCACCATTCTCGGGGCTTTCACCATAGCCACAACGAGATGGTTATTCGGGAAGCCGTTTGGTCACTCTGAGGTCTATAGGACTGGCCCACTTGAAAATACGTGGTGGGCAATGTGGAAAAGTCCGCCGGGTGTGGTGAGCGTACCATCGGAAATGGTTTTTCCGAACGTCACAGTGACGAAGTATGACAGTCGCAATCTGGTCTTTCAGATTCCGTCCGTCAATGACGACGGCACACAGATCATTGGAATGTACACCGGCCTGTCTGAAAAGCAGGACGGGCAATATGTCGGAATGTGGGCAGCCGTTACCAACTTCACTGCGTCAAGCGGCCCCATCTCAAGGTGGCACCTGTCCGGCTCTGCTGAGACAGGGTTCGCCGGCCAAATAGAAAACCCGGTAGAGACAAACTACTACTGGGCGGCATTCACACTAGTGCCGAAGTTCAAGATCAACAAATAGCACACGCGCGAGGATGAGTTTACTCTCCTCGCGCTTTTTTATTTTATGAAATTATAGGACTTACGCGTTTCGTCATAATTTAAAACATTTCCCATCTATCATTCCCACTTTCTTCTGTCATTCCCGCGAAAGCGGGAATCCAGTGTATGCAGATAAAAACCTGGATTCCCGCTTTCGCGGGAATGACACCACTCGGGGTTGTGGACAGATGCTTTATTGCGGTTTTACTCTTGGTACACCTATGGTTTTATCGTCCGATATTCCAAAATCCTTCCTTATGAACTCTACTATTCCCCATATTGAAACCATGATAAATAATGCTATTATACCCCCCGTCATTATTCTTTTACCTCTTGCTTTGGCCTCCTCGCTTCCCGACAAAAAAATGTATTTAGCCACCCCCCAGAAAAAAACCAAGAGGGCAACTGCAAATACTATAGTGGTTAATTTACCAACAAGATTTCCGAATTGCGGAATCAGTGTGCCCAGTAAGGGCAGGTCGCGAGCATCATTCTGTGCGAAAACGAACACAGGAGATATTAGAGCAAGTGTAATTAATATACAAACTTTTTTCATTTTTTGCGTATTTTAACACAAAAACCGCGCAAGGCGGTTTTTGTTAGTTGTAACCTAGAATCCCAGATAACTCGGCAAAGGAATTCCGAAGCTGTTCAAAACAATTCTGATAAGAGCATAAACAACCATCATCACGAACAACCCTTTTATTCCCCAATCCATAGCCGACTTGCCTTTTTGCCGCCCCTCCTCGCTTGCCGAATGCGCAATAAACTGCAAAATACCCCAGAAAAAAACCAGAAGAGCGACAGTGAACAGGAGAATTATTATCGGATTCAGTATATACTGATTAATCCGATTTAATAGCGGCTCTATGGTCATTAGTTAAAACGCAAAACTATCTTATATTTACACCGGGAGCGTTCACATCTTGCGGATCTGTATCAATACCTGTTGCCTCTCCGATAAATGTCACAATACCCCAGATTGCCGACATTATAAACAGAGCTATTATACCGCCAATCATTATTCTCCTGCCTTCCGCTTTAGCCTCTTCGCTTCCAGCGGCCAAAATGTATTTTGCGAGCCCCCAGAAAAAGACGAGAAGCGCGATAGCAAAGACGACAGGTATCAATGTGTCAACAATTTCTCCGAATGAAGTAGCCAACCGTTGTAAATTGGATAAATCCTGAGCCAATGCAAGCGCGGGCGTTAATAATACTGCACTCAATACAAGAACTTTTTTCATTAATATATTTATAGTTATTAATAATATATATAGACCTTTTGTCTTAGGACTCGTCCAGAAATAAATTCCTCGGATTGTGTTCAATGCGCAGAGAATACGGTCTTCGCGATTGAGAAAAATCTTGAGGCGTACTCTAAGTACGATGAAAGATTTTGCGATTGAGCGGAGATTGTAGTCTATGATGCAGTGGACGCAAGGCGGGGGAGTTATTTATGAACGAGTCCTTAGTGTCAATTATACATAATGCCGAGTAGATATAACAAGCTAAACTGTGGATAATATCACGCATATCCCCTCACGGGGTAACTAGATCATTCATGGCTTTGAATATGGGTCAATAATTGCAATTACCCCATCAAGGGATACACGTGGATAATATAGCCGGATCAATAATCAGCGCGGTAGCGAATGGGAAGATCTTGCCTGACCGGCTGACCGAAAATATCAGACTGAAGAAATTTAACAATCCCCCAGATTGAAGCCATGCAAAATAGAGCGATTACTCCCCATGTAAGAATTCTTCTGCCTTCCGCTTTTCCCTCATCGCTATCCGCGTGATAAAGATATCTCACCCCCCGCCAAAAGAAAAACAAGAGCCCCATGCTAAAAGCTATGGGTATCAAAAGGTCAACATTAAAAGCAGTGAAGAGCTTGATGAGATCCTGCAATGAATTCACGCCGAACGTCCCTTGGGCAAGCGCGACCGCAGGCACAACAAACGCCACGAGACCAGCCGCAAACCCCGCAAATTTAATTTTTTTATTCTTGTTACTTTTCATAAATTTTTCCGACCTACTCGGGTAAAAGCGGTAATCCGAAGTCAAAGCCGAATCCTCGAGCCAAAATTTCCATAATCGCCCAAATGGAAAACATAACGAAAAGCCCGATAATCCCCCATTTCATTATCATCTTGCCGTCAGCCACTTTCTCCTCGCTGCCCGAGCCCATGATAAACATTGATAACCCCCATATGAAAGCCAAGAGAGCGCTCGTCGCCACGTATGGAATGGCCAAATCAACAATCTCAACCGATATGCATATAAAGTCAACAAAATTCTGCGGCGGCTTGACACACGGTCCAAACACGGTCTGCGCTGAAGTGGCCGGCCCCGTTTGATAGGAAGGTCTATTGGCTACTTGGGCTCCTATATAGCCGGGCACGGCATATACGGCAAGCATAAGTGACAAAATGAATATTGGGAAAACCCTTTTGATTTTGAAAGTCATTTTTTTGCGATAGATTCCCGATCTATCATAATATTATATGCCGGTTTTGAAATCTGTTTTATTGTCCGTTCAATGCCCTCGGCGATAACCCAAGCGCCAAGCAAAATTGCCGTGCCTATCAAGGTATACAAAAACGTCGTTTTGGCCTTCTTCAACCGCTCCTCATTGCCCCCGGCTGTAACCATGAGAAAACCGGAGTAAATGACAAAAAAGACGGCCAGAACAGCGCCTATAGGCAAGACCACTTCATTTATAATGAGCTTAATGAGAGCGTAGAGATCGCATCCCCCTTTAAGCGGGTTGGGTATTCCTTCAGATCCCGCCGGAGGACACCCTGACGAACCTGAACCTTGAATGGCTTGCGCTCCCGAGACCAAAGGTATAGACAGAGCGGCAATCATCAAAAATATAAGCAAGGATTTTTTCATATTTGATATTTCTAAAAATTATTTATTATATCTGGGACATGCGTGATTCGGCTTATTTAGACCGTTCCCATCTGTCATTCCCGCGAAAGCGGGAATGACAGGGAGCGCGGGAATGACATCATGCGCATATGTCCTGTCAAAGTCATTAATTAAGCAACATGAAGTCATCAGCAGTACCCGGTTTCAACAGAGCATTAGTAATAGTATATACGATAAGCCACGCGCTTAAAATGAACAAGAAACCGATAAGAACTTTGCCGAGCATTTCCTTCGCTTTTTTTATCTGCCCCTCATTCCCTCCCGCGGTTAGCATCATGTAGCCAGACGCGGCAAAGACAAGCGCGGATATCGCTATTGAAATTTTAATCAGAAAAGTGATGATGTTTTGTATAAGAATCACAGCTTGCTCAAAATCGCATTCTTCAGGCCCGTCACAAGGCACGAGCCCTGCTCCCAGGGCGCTTGAAGCAAGCAAGAAAAATAGTAAGCACGCCAATACTACGCTCGGCCATAATATTTTTTTTGTCTTTGCAAACATATGAGATAAATCCCCAAAATTAATTCTGGAGCATTGCTCCTATCTCTTGAGACGCCCTCAAGACAGCATCTGATATTTTCGATCTGCCCGCCGAGACATCTTCTACCATGTTCTCGAAGACGGCGTTGGTCCTAAGCCCATCAGGATCAAGCCACGACTTGGAAATTATGGCGGAATCATAAAAAATGCTTAAGTCAGGATCATCCGGCTTGTCTCTGAGCAGATCACGACGAAGAGGGGGCAAAGCGGCATTTTCTGAAAACATGGAAGCGAAGTCCTTTCCCGCTAAGACTACCAAAGTGCTGAAGGTGCCGGAAATATCAGAAGAAGATTTTAATATCGCCAGCGAATAGACACGTGCGCTCGTCACATTGACCTTGGCGTCTTGAAGCTGAGGAAAAACGGCAACATCAAAATTTAAATTCGGATTTTTCAAACGTATTTCCGCTAATTCGCTCGCGTAACCGAAATAAACGGCAAGGTCTCCAGCTATAAATCGCTGTTGGGATTCAGGTAAGGATCTATTCCAAGAATAAGATGCTTTATTGGGGTTGGAAAAATCTGTAAAAAAAGCGATGACAGACTGAGCAGGGTCAACCCCTCCCTGTCTTCCTTTGTTCAAAACACTCCTGTACTCCCCTCCCACCTCTTCCACTATGGGCGTGCCGGCTTGAAAAAAAAGTGCTGAGAGAATACCTTTGGCATTGCGGACATTGGAAAATTCCCCCAGTGCCACAGCGCTTCTCGTAATATTGCCGACGCTATCTTTACGCGACAAGCTCTCGGACAATGTGAAAAATTCGGTCCAATAGCGCGGCGGCTCCGCTATGCCCTCGCTGGCAAAAATGTCCTTATTCCAATACATGACCAAAGGATCGGCGTATAACGGAAAACCCAGCGATCCCTTTTCCACTAGAAATATTTCGGCGGCATCAGCGTAAAGATCTTTATAATCCCTTAGCGACAAGCTTTCGAAAGAAACAGGGTAAATTTTATCCGCGTGCTTCACGATAAAATCCTCGGGCAAAATTACGGCATCAGGACCCTTACCGCTCGCCAGCGCCTCTATAAGATCGCTTTCAAACTCTCCTTTTCTTTTCTCCACATATGTTACGTTAAGCTGACCCTCCTTCTTCGTCCTCTGGAGGTTCAAAGCGCCGTAAGCGACATCAAAAGATCTTTTCGGAGCCGTTCCCCATATAGTTACTTCGGGAAAAATCACTTCGGAGCCCGACCTGACAGTGGAAAAAACTATAACGCCCACCACTATAAAAAAAGCAAATGCCCCCACCAGAATTATTTGAAAAGAGTTTGTTTTATTATCCATATCATTATAGGACTTACGTGTTTGATGTCATTCCCGCGAATGCGGGAATCCAGAGTATGCAGATAGATCCTAGATTCCCGCTTTCGCGGGAATGACAGAAGAAAGCGGGAATGACATCAAACGCGTAAGTACTATTATTATCTCATTTTTTGAATATCAGTCCATAGTGATGAGCGCCTGCCTTGAAATCCCTCTCAAATGTAAAACCTTCTTTAACAGCGAGTTCACGCGCCTCGTCCTCTTTGATCACATGGTCAGCCATAGGTCCGATGCCTCCAAATGAATCTGACCAGTCCACCACGGCCAACTTCCCTCCGGTCTTGATTATCCTTTTGGCTTCGCGCAGAAAAGCTTCTTTCTCGGCGATTTGAAACAAGATATTGGCGGCAATAGCCACGTCAACCGATCCATCCGCCAGCCGCGCTCCACCCACTTTCTCCAAATCACCGGGAATTACTTCAACATTGGGCAAATGAGACGCGTTAGCGGCGTTTTTCAGCTTGGCCAAAAGATCTTTCTGCACATCTATGGCATATACTTTTCCACCGTCACCCACAACGCGCGCGGCTTCCAATGAATAAAATCCTGAACCGGAACCAAGATCGGCAATTTTCATTCCGTGTTCAAGCTGCATCTGTTCAATGTTTTTTTTAGGATCGGAAAACATTACAAGTTAAATTCGAAAATCGAAATTCGAAATTCGAAAAATTAGCTTCAAATCAATAATCCTTTCTTTCGTGCTTCGGATTTTTAATTTCGTGCTTATCTACAAGCATACTGCGCTCGCCAAATTGTCGCCGTCTCTCAATCTCATTATTCTAACACCTTGAGTCTGTCTGCCCAAGAGCGGAATCTCGGAGATTGATACCCTTATCACCTGACTCTTCTTTGATATAGCCACTAGCTCGTCCGTCTCTTCAAACACAACGACTTTTGACGTAATAATTTTACCAGTCTTTGACGTGACTTTCGCCGTCTTAATGCCTGACCCTCCTCTATGCTGGACCTTGTATTCTTTGAGTGATGTTTTTTTACCAAAACCATTTTCGGAAATTACAAGAAGGGTGGCTTCTTTATGTTCTCTTTTCATAACATCGGCCCCCACAAGAGCGTCTCCTTTCTTGAGCTTCATGGCGCGAACCCCGGAAGCCCCTCTTCCCATAGCCCTAATGTCCGATTCTTTGAATCTTATTGATTGGCCAAGCGCGCTCACGGCCACCACCTCGTCTCCTTTCTCAACGAAATTAACTGAAATAAGCTCATCGCCGCTGTTCAAGCCAATGGCAATTATGCCGTTCCGTCGGACATCGTGAAATGATTCACCCAGCACTTTTTTGCCCATTCCCTCCTTGGTCAACATAAAAAGACTAAGGCCGGATTTTTTCACCTCTTTCGGCATTGGCAGTATGGACGTGATTTTTTCTTCCTGAGACAGAGAAAGAAAATTCATAATGGATTTGCCTCGTGTTGCCCTTTTGCCTTCGGGCAACTCATACATTTTTATTTGATACGCCTTGCCTTTGTCGGTAAAAAATAGCAAATCGCTGTGCGTGCTGGCGCGCAGAAAATAAGTGACGAAATCCTCCTCCTTGGCGTCCATACCCACCACTCCCATGCCTCCCCTCTTCTGCTGTTTGTACTCTGCCGGTTCTGTGCGCTTTACATATCCTCCCGACGTAAGCACGAGTACGCTCTCCGTGTCCGGAATAACATCCTCGGGAGAAAAATCTTTCGGACTTGATTTAATTATTCTTGATACTCGCTCATCGCTGTATTTGTTCTTGATTTCCAATAACTCATCCTTCACAACTTCTCGGATTTTTTTCTCGCTTCCGAGTATCTCTTTGAGCTCGGAAATAAGAAGCTGTACCGCTTTCAAATCGTCCTCAATTTTTTTTCTCTCCAGACCGGCCAAACGCTGCAGCTTCATTTCCAATATCGCCGACGCCTGTCTGTCTGAGAACTTAAATTCTTTCATTAAACCTGCATGGGCTTCGGCAACATCTTTGGCCGCTCTGATGAGCTTGATAATACGGTCAATGTGATCAAGAGCTTTTTTCAAACCGAGAAGAATATGTTCTTTATCCTCCGCCTTTCTCAAGTCAAATTCCGTCCTTTTTTTGACCACCACCAAGCGATGAATAATAAATTCCTCCAAGATCGATTTGAGTGAAAGCGTTTTGGGTACCCCGTTCACGAGAGCGACGATGTTGAAATGGAACATTTCTTCGAGCTGTGTATGCTTGTACAGATAATTGAGTATTGACTGAGGATAAGCTCCCTGTTTAAGGTCAATGGCGATTCTAACGTCAGCGGTTGACTCATCGCGCAAAGCCTTTATTCCTTCAATTTTTTTCTCTCTGACAAGATCGGCGATGCTCATAATTAAGTCAGCTTTGTTGACCCTGTAAGGTATGGACGTGATTATTATGGATGATGAACTTGAGGAATTTTCCACAATCTCCGCCTCACCGCGCACCAAAACACCCCCTCTTCCGTTGGCGTATGCGTGATGCAAATCTTTCTCTCCGTAAATAATACCTCCCGTTGGGAAGTCCGGGCCTTTTATGTGCTCCAGGAGATCTTCCAAAGAAGCTTCTTTATCTTTAATAAGATGAATGGTAGCGTCAATAACTTCAGCTAAGTTGTGCGGCGGAATATTCGTTGCCATACCGACAGCGATACCGAGCGTGCCGTTCAAAAGAAGATTCGGCACGGCGGAGGGAAGCACTGACGGCTCTTTGCGAGTATTGTCATAGTTGGTCCTCCAATCAACGGTTTCTTTTTCTATGTCGCGAAGAAGTTCGCTGGCAATCTTTGACATTCTGGCTTCAGTGTACCTCATGGCGGCGGCAGTGTCCCCGTCAACATTGCCGAAGTTTCCCTGTCCAGAAACAAGAGGGTACCTCATGGCGAAATTTTGCGCCATTTTCACCATAGCGTCGTAGACAGAAACATCTCCGTGCGGATGATAATTACCAAGGACATCTCCTACCACCACCGCGGACTTTCTAAACTTCGCGGCGGCAGTCAAACCCTTCTCATGCATAGCGAAAAGAATACGCCTATGCACCGGTTTCAAGCCGTCTCTCACGTCCGGTAAGGCTCTTGACGTAATGACAGACATGGCATAGTCAAGATAGGACTCCTTCATCTCCGCGATAATGTTCCTCGGAATCACGTTCTTCGCTATCTTATTATTCTCGTCGTCATTGGGTTTGTTTGTGTTTTTCATTTTATATTTGATCGGACATCTTAGCTTATTCCGCGAACGATTGTTTTAATCTTCAGTGTTGAATCCGCTGAAATCCAAAGTAATTCCGGAAAAAACTTCCTTAGTGGCGGCTAGTGCGGACGCCATGTTACTTTTCAAATTATTGAGCGGCGATACCTTGGCGTAATTTTCCACTTTGTTTTCCAGCCGCGCCGGAAGTGACACGAACCAGATCATGAATATGAAGGAAGTAATAACGGCCGCGCCTACTACCGATATCCTTCTGCGCACACGCCTCGGTTTTCTATGCAATTTTTCCAATATATCGGTCATGTTCATTGAAAAATCTATCAAATGTCTAAATTGTAGGACTTACGCAGTTGGATGCAGTTCGAGGCAAAAGCGAGGATTGCGACCAGAATGTATGCTTATACATTGCGGGAGCAAACGAAGCTTGCAGAGAAGAAACGCGCCGACTGCGTAAGTTCTATTAATGTTCAACTGTTCGCTTCTAACACCACTATCTCCCCTTCTTTTCCTTCCAAATCCTTTTTCTTGAGAGTCAATTTGCTTTCCGGAGTTTTCTTCTCTTCACCTCCTTCTTTAAGGAATTTTTTTAAAGCGTCGCTTTTCTCATCATAATGCATGGGTATGATAATTTTGGGCTCCAGCTCAACTGCCATTTTATAAGCCGCGGACGGGTCTAGCACGCCCTCGCCTCCTATAGGCACAAACAGCACGTCAACATCATCTAAAAGTGAAAGAGTTTCCTTGTCAATACTTTCACCAAGCGCTCCGAGAAAACATATATTCATGCCGTCAACGGTAAGCATGTATACGGTATTGATCCTTCCTTTGTCGCCGTAATTTGAAACCGTAGCAAACGATTTTATAAAAATGTTGTTTATTTCATATTCACCGGGTCCCCGGATGACAAAGGGTTTTTTGCCGCCAAACTCCGAGTTCTCCGCTCCGTTCATATCCTTATCATTCAGGCTTACGAGCACAATTTCAGCCCCAAACTTAGATGATTTAAATTTTGATTCTTTGGAAACCGGATCAAACGCCAACACCATATCGCCGTGTTGAACCTTAAAATGCTGTATTCCGTGATATGTAATTATCATTAACAGATGATATCAAATCTCGCCAAAAAAGAGAATAGTACTTTTAAAATGTGTAAAGATCAAAGGCAAAAATTTAGCTAAAATATCAAATTTTTACTTTCTAAGTATAGCAAACTTACGCCGTTTTGTCAAGGATATTGGAGGTATCTACTCACAAACCCGAGTGATGTCATTCCCGTAAAAACAGGAATCCAGCAAGTATTTTGATCTGGATTCCAGCCTGCGCGAGAATGACGCCACTCAAACTTGTGATTAAATACGGGTCAGTGTCTCTTGCTTTCTTCTTACCAATCTTGTAGAATGTGAAAATTATTTATTAATACAGGGCAATGGATTAACCCTGGCCGCTTTCGTATAATCTTGGCCGCGGCCGGCACTCTTGCTCTTAACAATTACATGGGATTATTCAGAATATTGAAAAGATCGGATGAAGATAGCTCATCCGCCAAAATAGACGAAGAATCTACAAAAAATGAGGTTGACTCTGTAAGCGAAGAAAAAGACGAGAATGCAACAGAGAAGCCTCCGGAGGAAAACTCAAGCGCAAAAAATGAAGAGGTTAAGGAAATTCAAGTAAACACTAATGCAGAAGTAACTAAGACTAAAAAAGAGTCCGGGCGCTCGGCAAAAAAAACTTTGCCGCCAGCCGTAAAAAATGAGGGTCTAATGTCAAAGGTGGTCAACGATAGCGCCACACCTCCGGATGTTGGAGATATTATGGAAGGCAGAGTAATTTCCAACGATCCTAAAACCGGCGTTTTTGTGGATTTGTCCCCTCTTGGAACCGGCGTTATTTATGGCAGAGAATATATAAATGCCAGAGACGTTATAAAAAAAATCAACAGTGGAGACATCATTGCCGCCAAAGTGGTGGATGTGGAAAATAAAGACGGCTATATAGAGCTGTCTCTCAAGGAGGCGCGACAAGCGCTAGTATGGAGCGAAGTGGAAAATATTATCAGAGATAAACAAGTACTTGAATTGCCAGTAAAGGAGGCCAATAAAGGAGGGCTAATTATAGAATGGCAAGGCATATCCGGATTTTTGCCCGCTTCACAGCTTAAAGCGGATCACTATCCCCGCGTTACAGATGGCGATAAGGACAAGATATTGGAAGAGTTAAGAAAATTAGTTGGCCAAAGGATATCCGTTTCCATAATCTCTGCTTCCCCTAAAGAGGGAAAGCTCATCTTTTCAGAAAAGAATCCGCAAGAAAAAGACAAGGATAAAATTATTGAAAAATACGACATAGGCGATGAATTTGAAGGAGAGGTTACGGGAGTGGTTGATTTCGGAGTATTCGTGAAAATTGAAGAAGGGCTTGAAGGTTTGGTGCACATTTCCGAAATTGATTGGGCGCTCGTGGAAGATACGAAACAGCTTTATAAAGTACGAGACAAAGTAAGGGTGAAAATTATTGAAATAAAAGATGGCAAGATTTCCCTTTCAATAAAAGCGTTAAAAGTTAACCCGTGGGTTGAGGCCGGTAAAAAATTCAAAAAGGACGACATCGTAAGCGGAGTAGTTATCAAATTCAACAGGCACGGCGCTCTCGCCAGTATAGAGGAAGGTATCGCAGGATTGGTGCATATCTCGGAATTCGGTTCGGAAGAGAAACTTCGCGAAAAACTTGAACTCGGTAAATCCTATAGTTTTCGCATCACTCTTTTTGACACAAAGGAACAAAAGATGGCTTTGTCCTTTCTTGACAAAGAAAAAAAATAGCTAGGCCAAAATACAGCCATAATTAAACACATTTCCGGCCAAAGGGAGGGTTTGGACGGAAAGAATTTTGAACATCTCGGCTAGCCATTAGATAATGGATGGGCTCTTAGTTGAAATCAGTCATCGCTTTTTCTTTTCCCTCCATGATTATCGCGGCAACCGCCTCGGCGGATTTTTTTGCCTGTTTTTCCAAAAGTTTCAAATCATCGGCTTTAAGCTGTTTGAGAATATAGTTGTTTATTTTATCTTCGCCATGCGGTTTTTTTGCCCTCCCCTTCTTGTCAGCTGGCGAGATGCCGACCCTTATTCTCATAAACTTTTCGGTGCCGAGTGCCCTCATGACGCTCTCTACGCCTTTGTGACCACCCGAGCTTTTATTGTAAGATACTTTGATCTTATCAAGGGATAAATCCAAATCATCGTGAATAATGACGGTTCTCTCCAGCTCTCCCGCGCTTGAAATTACTCCCTTCATGCTATTGCCGGATTTGTTCATGAAAGTTTCTGGCATAACGACAAGGACATCTTTGCCCTTAGCCAGCGACCCTTTGGATATAAGCGCGTTCATTCTCTTATCGTATGCAAATGCGGCGAAATTATTTTTTTTTCTGAAAATTTCAGCGACTATCCTTCCCGCGTTATGTCTGGTTTTTTCATATTCAGGTCCTGGGTTTCCCAGCCCAACGATTATGTATTTCATGTCAACAATATAACATAAACGCAAAAAATCAGCACAAACAAAACCATTCTCTATCTCTGACTGCTTGTGCCGATAAGCAATCCATATTAATATTTAGTTGCGAAATTACCACACCTCTCCTAACAAGACTTGGAGCCCATCCACAATCTAACCGCCAGATATAAAGCAAGACATGGCTTGCCTGCCGAAATGTCCAAAATTCTGCTGCAAATTGCATATTTCTCGTCAGCGTACCTCGGTATGCTTCCTCAAAATCCGCAATTTTCGCAAAGAATTTTGAACATTTCGGCTAGTCATTAGATCGTGGATGGGCTCTTAAAAAATCATATGAATTTTTTTTCAGAGAATTCTTCGGCAGAAAACGAAGTTAACGCGGAAGCCGCGGCATTCAAGGAAAAACGAACCCAAAAGAAAGGCGAATCATGGGCAGATCTATTAAAATTCGCAGTTATCGCTCTCATTATAGTTGTGCCCATAAGAATGTTTATCGCCAAACCGTTTGTCGTAAGCGGCTCTTCAATGGTGCCTACTTTTGAAAACGGCGATTATTTGATAGTTGACCAGCTTACATACAAATTTGAAGATCCTGCGCGCGGAGATGTTGTAATTTTCAGATATCCTAATGACAGAACCAAATTTTATATAAAAAGGATAATAGGATTGCCCGGAGACACGATTAAATCGGAAGATGGCAAAGTAATAATATACAACAAGCATTATCCGGACGGTTTGTTTTTGGACGAGCCGTACTTGGAAAATATATCGTTAGATAATTTTACAGTCACCTTGCGCGAAAAGTACTTCGTGATGGGCGACAACAGACCGCAAAGCTCCGATTCAAGAGAATGGGGTCCGTTGGAAGAGAGTTATATTATAGGCAGACCGGTTTTGCGTCTGCACCCCGTGCAAAATATAAACTTTTTTCCCGGCGAATATCACTTCATAGATTCACCACAGCAATAAGCATGGAAATCAAGACGCCAAAAAAAGAAAAGGAATCTGCATTAAAACTTAACGCTGTTTTGGAATATAGCGCCAAAAAACCCGCAGAAATTGCTTGTTATTATGGTTTCAGCCCGATAGGTACAGTCAAGGTTGAACAAGAAGATACCCTCAAAGTTAAAGAGCTGCTGAATTTAGAAATTGATCGACAGACTCGAAAACATGTAGAAATATATCCGGAAGAAAAAATCGCTCTATTAAGGAACTATATAGAAAGAAATGGGTCAAGAATTAAGCTGGAGATGCTGTATGAAGATGGCGACACCGGCGCTGGACGCAGGCACATGAGCAATGAAATATCTTTCCACCTTGATATTATCGGTACAACCCGAAGCATCGCAGAAGCAACAATAATAAAAACCTGTCTGCAGATATTAAATGAGGAAGGGTATGAAAATTTGCTTGTGGAGATTAATACGATTGGAGATAAAGATTCAATTGCAAGATTCACCCGCGAATTGACTGTTTTCTTCAAAAAAAATATCTCTCTTCTTTCTCCACATTGCCGAGCCAAGATGAAGACTGACCCCTTTGACGTGCTACTGTGTGAAAATCGAAAGTGCTTAAAAATAAAAAAGGAGGAGGGTCCTGATCCCATATCCTGTCTTTCTGAAAACGCCAGAAAACATTTTTCGGAAATACTGGAATACTTTGAAGAACTGGGGGTTCCGTACAGAATCAATTCCAAGGTCGTCGCGTCAAAGAAAATCTGCACCGGAGCCGTATTTGAGATCAAAGACAGTTCTAGCGAGACCGTACTGGCGAGAGGAATACGATACAACGGCCTATCAAAGAAATTGGGGTACAAAAAAGACATTGGCGCTGTGGGAATATTCGCTTGCTTCAAAAAAACAGAAACCGGGACTCGCGGTCGCGCGAGCAAAATTTCGCCAGCGCTTATAAAGACACCCAAAATTTATTTCATACAGCTCGGAGTCGTGGCGAAGCAAAAAAGTCTGGAAATAATTGAAACATTGCGCAAGGTGAAAATCCCGGTGCTTCAAAGTATTTCTGACGACAAGCTGGCGCCACAACTTGAACAGGCGGAAAATATGCACGCGACATTCGTAATCATCATGGGTCAGAAGGAAGCCATGGAAAATTCCATTATCGTAAGGAACATGCTGACCAGATCTCAAGAAACCATAGAAATATCGAAACTTGGAGAATACCTGAAAAAGATCAAATTTTAAACAACCTTCGTTGTCCTCCCTTCTTCTCCCCATTCGTATTCATCCCCGACGTTTCGGTTGGGGCTCCGACCGAAACGTCGGAGTCGTATATTCGTATAATTAGTATGCATTAGTACCGTGTCCCGCCGTAGCTTCTTGGCGAAGGGGGGTATCGGCATCGCTATAGCCCTTGTTCAGACCGCGCTCATGTGCTATATTGCAAATATGAAAAACATCCAAGTTGAAAAGAACGCAAGTGAAACAAATGTAAATCTTTTACGCAGGTTCACAAAACGTGTTCAAGGTTCAGGCGTCTTGAGCAAAGTCCGGTCATTGAGGTACGCGACCAGAAAGCAATCGCCTTATAACGTTAAGAAAAAAGCGCTGAAGAATTTGCGGCGAAAAGAAGAAATCGCGGAACTGATAAAACAAGGAAAAATGTCTGAGAAACCTGGCAGGAGATAAAAATCTTCTAGTTTAACACTAGGCCTAATTGTCATGCACTTTGGTTTGTAAAGTACATAGGACTTATCCGTTTGATGCCGTTTGGCGCCTGCCAAACCATGGATTCCCGCTTTCCCTCCTTCGCTCTAAGAAGAGCTACGGGAGGGCGTAGCGCGGGAATGACAGATGGAGAATAGTTTAAATAAACGGTATTACGTAAGTCCTGGAACAAATGTCTCCATTTTCTGATAATTTTCAAGTGACAAATACAACAAAAGGCAAGCTGCCACGCTTGCCTTTCTTACAAATGAAAAACGCCGTGCTGGGAAAAAAATATTCATTGAGTTTAGTTTTCACCGACAACAAACTTTCGCGAAAGTTAAATCTAAAATTCAGAAACAAAAATAAGCCGGCGAATATCTTGAGTTTCGCCCTTGAAAAGAATCTCGGCGAAATTTTTCTTGACTTGACTCAAGTTAGATGCGAAGCGCCTGAATTTGAAAGATCATATACAAATTTCGCCGCGTTTCTCTTTATCCACGGTCTCATGCATTTGAAAGGTTTCGTGCATAGTAGTAAAATGGAAGATGAAGAAAAGAAAATCCGTTCAAAATTTGGAGTCTGAACTATTTTGTTAAACTCATTACTTATCGGTTTGCGTTTTTATCTCTCAAGGAGCATCTTAAAATTTAAATGTACACACAATGTCTAAAAGCGTCTCGGTAGGAATAGATGTAGGCACGCATGAGGTTAAAGTGGCCGTAGCCGAATCAACCGAAACAAAGGACAAAATTTTGCCCAAGATATTGGGGGTGGGTGTTGCTGAAGCAAAAGGTATCCGAAGAGGATATATTGTCAACTCAGATGATGTGACACGAAGTATCGCGCAAGCGGTAAGAAAATGCGAGAAGAGTTCAGGTGTAAAAATAAAGAGGGCTTACTTATCTGTAGGCGGCATTGGCCTGCAGAGCGTAATGTCCACGGGTAGCATTATTATTTCCAGAGCCGACAGCGAAATAACTGACCTAGATGTGTCAAAGGCCATAGCAAACAGCGAGAAGGATATTCCGAAACAATTATCAATCAATAAGAAGGTCATCCACACTATCCCTGTCCAATACAGAATTGACGGTAAACTTGTCTTCGGTCGTCCGCACGGAATGAAGGCCATGAAGTTGGAAGTCAAGACGCTTTTTATTATTTGCACTGAACAACATATAAACGATCTCATCCAATGCGTTGAAGAGCTGGGCATTGAAGTGGAGGATGTTATAGCTTCACCTATAGCTGCCAGTCTTGTGGCGCTTAATAAACTTCAAAAAGTGGCGGGGTGCGTATTGGCCAATATAGGATCGGAGACGGTCTCAATAGTGGTTTTTGAAAACAATATTCCAATTTCACTTGAAGTCTTCCCGATCGGCAGCACTGACATAACGAACGATATCGCTCTTGGGTTGAAGACTTCACTGGAAGAGGCGGAGGATATCAAAAGACAGAAAATATCCGAATACCCTTATTCAAAGAAAAAAATTGATGAAATAATAGAAGCGCGGCTTTCGGATATTTTTGAATTGATTGATTCTCATTTGAAAAAAATCGGAAGAAGCCAGCTGTTGCCCGCGGGGATCGTTCTCATCGGAGGAGGTTCACTTGAGAAAGACATGGAGGACTTTGCCAAATCTGAACTTAAGCTTCCGTCAAAAATCGGAAAGGTTGAAAACGGGGGTAACACGCCTGTAAATGATTTAAGTTTTGCCGTAGCTTACGGACTTTGTCTCGTCGGCTATACCAATACCGAGGAAAATGAGATGGGGCTTAAGCGCGGCTTGCGATTCGCGAAGACCGGCGGACGCCGCGTTATTTCATGGATAAAACAATTTTTGCCATAACGCCGATTTCGCCCTATTAAATGCAGTACACTCGCCCTTTTCTTTTTCTGAGCATCTGATAACATATAGGTTAATTATTCCATAATTTATTGACAACCGGCGGAATCAAAAATGGCTTAAATAAAGGACCATCGGGGCTAGCCCGGAGATATTGAACCTTTGTTTCGTCTTCGCTCGGACGTCGTGAATGATATGAATCATTCACACGCTCCTCGCTAGCCGAAATAAAGGTTCCTCGGGACGAAGTTACCGAGATATTGAACCTTTGTTTCGTCTTCGCTCGGACGTCGTGAATGATAAGAATCATTCACACGCTCCTCGCTAGCCGAAATAAACGTTATTTAGTTATTACAAATATAAAAATGCCGACGGTTGCAAAAAAAATAATGCCAAACATATCACCAGAAGTAGAGGCTTTCGCTCGTATCAAGGTTATCGGTATTGGGGGATCAGGCAAGAATGCCGTTAATCACATGGTAAGTTCAAAGGTGAGAGGGGTGGAATTCATAGCCATCAATACAGACGCTCAGGATTTGCACAATTCACAGGCAAAACGAAAAATCCACATAGGAAAAAATCTAACGCGAGGCCTTGGAACAGGAATGAACCCGGAGCTTGGAAAACGAGCGGCCGAAGAAACCAAAGAAGAAATCCAAGAAGCCATCAAAGGGGCCGACATGGTATTTATCGCGGGAGGTGAAGGCGGCGGCACCGGTACCGGTGCAAGTCCGATAGTCGCGAAGGTAGCAAAAGAAATGAACATATTAACTGTAGCTGTTGTTACGAAACCTTTTTTCTTTGAAGGTCAACAGAGAATGAAATTTGCAGAGCAAGGATTGGACGAGCTTCGCAAATCCGTAGACGCTCTCATTGTGATCCCAAACGACAGAATTTTAAATATTGTGGACAAAGAAACAACAGCCAAGGCGGCATTCGCGATGTCCGATGAAATCTTGAAACAGGCGGTAGAGGGTATCTCGGATTTGATCACTCATCCGGGCATCATAAATGTGGACTTCGCCGATGTGAGATCAATACTGGACAATGCCGGATCAGCGCTTATGGGAATTGGCAGTGCTACCGGAGAAAAAAGAGCCGAAGAAGCGGCTAAAATGGCTATCAACTCTCCCCTTCTGGATCTTTCAATTCATGGAGCTAAGGGAGTTCTTTTCTCTATTGCGGGCGGAGACGATCTTACCATGTTTGAGATTCAAGACGCCGCGAAAATTATTACTGAGTCCATTGATCCCAATTCCAAAGTCATATTCGGAACCGTCAGAGATGATAAATTGCGTAAGAATGAAATTAAAGTTACAGTGATTGCTTCCGGATTTCCCGACACCATGTTCAAGAAATCATTATTTCCTCAGTCTCAAACTCAAACAGGAGCCGAAGAAAAGGAAGATAAAAAAGGGAAAATTTATAACATGATACCCGGCAACAGCGTGAACACGGTAAATTTGAAAGACCAGAAGATTGATGAAAAGAAGTCAGAACCGGCTGTAGACGACAGTGATGATGACTGGGGAGCAGTTCCGGCATTCTTGAGGAGGTCAAAACTTAAATAATTTTGAATTACAAGCAAATTAAAGCCCTTCAAGAACGGAAACGTTTTTAGTCTACTAATTTTTTCACTTAATGATTTATGATCTCGCGATTATAGGCGGCGGCCCAGCGGCGGTAGCGGCTGGAGTATACGCATCCAGAAAAAAACTAAAAACAGTTTTTGTTACAAAAGACTTTCAAAGCCAAAGCGCTGTATCGTCCGATATTCAAAACTGGATAGGAACTATAAGTATAACCGGCCAGGATTTTGCAAAAAATCTTGAAGGTCACCTCCGCGCCTATGCCAGCGACACCTTAGACATTATAACCGGCGAGGAAATAGTTTCCGTTGAAAGAAAAGATTTCGGGTTTACAGTTGTTTCAAAAAATAATTCGTATGATGCTAATACATTACTCATAGCTACCGGCAGCAAGAGAAAAAAACTGAATGTACCGGGAGCGGATCTGTTTGAAAACAAAGGTATTACTTACTGCGCCTCGTGCGACGGTCCGCTTTTTGGCGGTCAGGATGTCGCAATAATAGGAGGGGGTAATTCCGGATTTGAATCGGCGGCCCAGCTATTGGCATACGCGAAAAGTGTGACATTACTATCCAGAAGCGAACTGTTAAAAGCCGATCCGGAAACAGTGGAAAAAATCGTCGCGGATCCCAAATTCATTTTAATAAAAAACGTAAATATACGAGAGATAAAAGGGGACAAATTCGTGTCGTCACTAATATATGAGAAAAAAAATACCGGTGGAAGCCATGAAATTTTTGTATCGGGTGTTTTTGTGGAAATAGGATCAGTACCGGCAACTGAATTCGTAAAGGATTTGGTTGACATAGACGATTGGGGTCAGGTCATGGTGGACCCAAAAACGCAACGGACTTCCCTTCCTGGTGTTTGGGCTGCCGGCGATTGCACGGACGGTCTATATCACCAGAACAACATTGCTGCGGGAGACGCCGTAAAAGCTTTGGAAGATATCTATGTAAAACTGCGCGCAAGCTGATAATCGTAATTCATCTTTATTTAATGCTTTCACCGCATACTTACAGTTAAGCGGTGTTTTTTTGCGCAGCCATTAATAAGTCAATTAAAGCTAAAGAAATTATGGTGAAAAAAATGCCCATAATGTCGCGGTTTTGTTGCTGGCAAATTGTGAAATACATTGCGGCGCATGGATATTTTCAAACCATATATTGATGTAAGTTTTATTGTGGAAAAGTGTCTATAGCAACGGAGGCGCAATAAACAGTAGGTCGAATGCGTTTGAACATTCATACCATAAAAATAATTGTGGGTAGCAAATTATAAAGTATATAAAAATTAATTATCATGAACATTATAAGTAATAAATCGGAAAAAAGTTTAAGTAAACGATTAACGGTAGTAGTGCTCGGTCTCGCGCTTATAGCATCCGGTTTTGTTGTTCCAGCGAACACTGAAGCTCAAAGTGCTACAAGCGTTCTTGTACAATTTAACCGAGATTTGACCATGGGCAGTACGGGCACTGACGTAGCCGCCTTACAGACAATCCTGATCGAAAAAGGTTTTCTTAATATTCCTCCAGGTGTGGCGAAGGGATATTTCGGACCTCTTACCAGAAGCGCGCTAGCGAGGTACCAGGCCTCTGTAGGCATTATGCCGTCAGTAGGATATTTCGGACCGATTACCAAAGCGCACTTTAACTCTATGGCGGGAGTTACTCCCCAGGTCCCAGGATGTCCTCCGGGAGCAATATTCAATTTCTTGACAGGCGCGCGATGCGACGCTGTTCAAGTTCCGGGTTGCCCGCCGGGAGCGATATTCAACTTCCTGACGGGTGTAAGATGCGACTTGGCAAGTCCGTCCCCTTCCCCTTCGCCAACGCCTGATGGTGATGGTGATGATGATGATGAGTTAAGTGGCGGTGCGGGATCAATATCCAGCTATAAACTTATCTCTGCCCTAAACAACGAAAGAGTCGGGGAAGATGAAAAAGATGTAAATATCGCCGGCTTAGAGATTGAAGCATCCCAAGGATCAGATATTGAAATTAGCGCGATACGACTCGTATTTGATGGGGGCACAGCAACAAGCGATTTTGACAGATATGCGGATGACGTTTCAATCTGGCTTGACGGTGAAGAAGTGGCTAGAGTAGATGCCAGTGAATTTGACGACGACAATGACTGGAGCTCTACCGTGACATTAGACAGAGGAGCAATTATCCGTAGAGGCGATAAAGGAGAAGTCATTGTGGCAATTTCAGGCATCAGGAATCTAGACTCGGCAGATGAAGGAGACACCTGGACGGTAGATTTCAGAAGTGTGAGATTCAGAGACGCTCAAGGAGCAACCATCAGTGAAGATCCGGGTACCGCAGTAAGAACATTGTCTTTTGAGTCGTTCGCGGCGGCGCGTAACGCGGAGCTAAGAATCAGAGCCGATGATGATAGTATTAATCAAGAAAGAGTGATTGACGTGCACGCGACAGACGACACGGACAACGTAGCCATAACATCCTTTACTCTTGAGGCAAGAGGAAATTCTGACTTAGAGATCACAAAATTCGGAGTGAACGTTGATGTTACAGGTGCGGCTCACGTAGATGATGCTATCTCTGCAATATACCTTTGGATAGACGGTGAAAGAGTGGCTACAGGAGTCGCGTTTGACGATGCCGACGGGGTAAATGTGGGACAGGATGAAGATTACCTATTTGACGACATTGACTTCATCATAGAAGCCGGCGATACGGTTAACGCTGAAATAAGAGTGGACTTTAATTCAACAGCCGGCGATCTTGATGAAGGCGATACTATTATGGTAACTCTTGGGGAGACCGAAACGGACCAGGCAAATCTGGTAGACGTGGAGGATGAGTCGGGTACGCAACTTCAAGATGCCGATATAAGCGGACAAGTTACCGCGGGACCGCATTCACTGTTTGCCGCCGGTATAAATGTTACGTTTGTAAGCTCAAACGCGACAACAGACGGAGCGTCCGCGGGAACGGCAACCGGAGATGATACGGGAATCTATGAAATTGTCTTTGACGTAACATCATTCGGTGACGATGTCTTCATTGACGGAGACGTAATTGCTTCCACCACCGCAAATGCCATAGTAGCCGGAGCGGACGGTATAATCTGGGGAACAACCACAAATTCCAGCGCTACGACGACATTTGACAGCATAGTATCCTTTGCGATTCTTGAAGCGGAAGGGTTTGAAGGATCCAGTAGTTCAGCTCCCGACGTGACAACAACCGGCGCTCTATCTTACGGAGTTCCGGAGGGAGAAACCCGCAGATTCAAACTCAAGATAAATCTCGGTCCTGTTACGGGAGACGTCCAAGCGGGCATAAGGTTGCGTGGCATCAGCTGGGACACAGACAGCGGTGATACTCATGACAATCTATACAACTTTAATCTTGGACGATTCAGGACAGATACAATATTCTTGAATCAACAAGATTAAACGATCAGCTAAGGCAAAAAAGAACAGCAAGATAGAAAAACACAAAGAACCCCCTCAAGGGGGTTCTTTGTGTTTTTCTATTCTCAGTTAACTTTAATAACTGTGTCGCAAAACATTACACCCCGCAGTCCCGTCCCTATTCAAACTGTGAAAAGCAAGACCTCCGCCCAACTGACAAAAAAAACAGCGCGTTTGCGCCGTTTGTAAATTTTAAGAGCGGCACCACAGACCGTTCCCCATTCGTGTGCGCTTTTCGTTAAGCGGTATCTACTATGATCGCTACCTCTCAACGAACATACGTCCAATCCCCCTCCTGACACGATTATCGGATGCATATTCCAAAATACACCGTCTTGCATTTCTATATTCAGACGATTGCTGGGATGATAGCGTTCGGCCAAATTCTTCTTCTGCCAACACTACGGATTGGATATTGTAAAATTTGCACCAATAGTATACCCACCGGCAAGTAAGGGATATATCCCATCCCGACACAAAATAGACAACATCAGGCCTGAGCCGTGCTAGTATATTTTGGTAAAAATGCCTCAGAACAGGCATGCAACGAGGACGGTCATGCCGTTTCGTCAATGATTCCTCGTAGCTTCTTATCCACTGAGCGAACTCAGCCAGCGGCACCACAGATTCATTGCGTTCCAGCAGTCTATCCGTAAAATGCTTGGCAGACGGTAATTTCAAATCATAATTGGTATATTCGGCTTCACTTACTCCCATGACCATGCATAAAGGTCTTCCGACTCGCTTTGCCACTATTTCTGCTATCTTGTACAACTGTCCCGGTTGTTTGGCCCGCTTCAGCATAATTCTCTCTTGCTCCGTCCAATTTTGCTTGTGCATAATTAAGCGTGTGTATGATGTAAAGATCTGGACAAATACTACTACAGCTTGTTGCCGAGTCAACACACTTACTTGTATCTGCTCACAAGACTGAGTAATCTGCTAACTACAGCCTTCTTTTCTTCTGTCATACCCGCGAAAGCGGGAATGACACCACTCGGCCTTATGAGCAGATACACTTACTTCGCGTAAACGAACACACATAAGGATTGCAATCTCCTAACACGCCTACATACGCTCTGTCAAGCACCACCGAGGCTTTGCGAGGTGAGAAGCGAATACATGGAGCTTCGCAAGACCTTGAGCATTTTGTCTTCAAAATGCGAAAGGTTTACCGCGTCTGTAAGACGGCAGGCGGGGCGTTCATCCGTTCCGTTTCCGTTCGTGTAAAATTCGAGCGAATGATATAATTAGTTCACCAAGAGAAACATTGGTCGGAAGTAAGAAAGCGGAGCGATTTTGCGGAAGCCGTTAAGTTCTGTATTGGTGAACTAATTATATCATTCGCTCGAATTTTACACGAGAAAAAAGGATAGCCAACGCGCCAAGCGCGTGGTAACTTGAAACTTAATCGTACGCTCCGATTAAACGCCACCGGCCGCCGAGTACGGCGGCTTTGCCTCGCAGAAAATTTTCCTTGCATTTCTGATTTTGCGCGCGCCCGTCTTTTTTAAAATATGGAAAGGAAATTTTCTGCTCGGCTTCCGCGAAACGTGGTGGCGGCTACATACAATATAGAAAATAGAAAACCCGTGACCATATTTCAGATCACGGGCGAGATTTTTCTCTCGGATTAGACTTGCAGCTCACCAGTCCAAGGACTCTTGCGCGAAATTACGGCAAACAAGGTACCCGGCGGAAATCCTTTCTCCTTTGACCCAGGAATGCGCTCGATCTCATGCCTCTGTAATTTCGCCCTCCCATCACCGTCGAGGACGATAGCTAGTGTCCAACCAGGTTTGTCGCTAGCTTTCGAATGACCTCCAATGGCGACTATTGGGTACTGACAGTGACATTGTTCGTGTACCTTTGTATGCCATTTAGCTGCCCATTGCGCGTATAGTGCGTTTATCCAAGCATCTGACGCGGGCTTTCCTAGGCCAATGAGTCGGTCATGAGCTTCCTCTTCCTCAACCCAGGAGTTTTGAGAAAAACACAGGAATTGCACATACCCCATTTCTTTATTACTAACACCGACCCACAATCCCGTTTCCGTGTAGGTTTGCACCTTGTCGATAACTGAGCAGAGTAACTCTTTGGAGTGAGGTTGAACCAGCGCTTTCCAGAAGCGCTCGTTGGCTCCGTGTTTCCTGGCCAACATTATTAATTGGTGAATGAGACCGATCTCTTTACCGAATTCAGACTCGCCATTCATGGCATGTCCTTTCTCGTTTGTGCCTCGTCGTTTAAGACATGGCGTTTAACTTTTTGCTAGATGACTTGGCCAAAGGTTTCGTCATAGCAGAGAATTACCAAAGATTTAGCAACTCTCTACTATGACAAAACAGTAAGTGGTTTCAAGGTGCTTTTACTGCCGACAGTGTACACTATATGACTATATATGTCAAGCTTGAATTTTTTCATCGTTTAACCGTTATATGGTAATATAAACAACAATGGCTAGGATAAACCAAAAAAAATACAAAAACGCCGTTCTTTTCTTTGCAAGAAAAATTCAGAACGGCACTTTGGGTAAGCTCAAAATGATGAAGCTTCTCTATTTTCTTGATTTTGATTTCTTTGAAAAATTCGGCCGTTCAATCACCGGCGATGAATATCTCCGATTTGAAAATGGACCCGTGCCACATATGGGAGAAAAAATCCTCAAGGAGATGAACGGAAAAGAAATCAAAATCACCAAGCGAAAAGTTGGCGAGGGTTACAATGACCAAATGCATATTGAAGCGTTGGCTGATTTTGACGTAAATGTTTTTGAGAAAGAGGAGCTGCTCATGCTTGAAGAAATTGCGAGCAAGTGGGAGAAATTTACTGGATCAGAAATGAAAAATGCCAGTCATGGCGAAGCCCCGTGGATTGCCACGAAACCGGATGATGTAATTGATTATAATCTCGCGCTCTATCGGAACAAATACGGAGAGATGGCGAAAGTATGATTAACTCGCTATGGAACTTTCTCGGCATGACGATCTTGAAAAAGATCTACGAAATCTAAAACGCTTTCCAACTCCACGAGAATCTTTAGAGGCATGGGAACGCCTCTTTAGTCTGAAAGGACTCCGAGAAACTCCGGGTGTTGACCCATTCCGAGGATTTGGTAATGCGAAAATTTACAAAGGGCGAGTCGTGCCGTTGAAAGAGAACATGGGAAAGTCAAAAGGTTATCGGGTCATCGTCCAAATAATTTCCCATGATTGTTTTAAGATTCTCGTATTTTCTCGTCACGGAATTTATCACGACGAGCAAGATTTGATTGATATTGTCAAAGCTCGTTTGATTATTTGTTAGCCTCCACCGCGCTTTCGCGCGGAAGCCGAGCAGAAAATTTCCTTTCCATATTTTAAAAAAGACGGGCGCGCGCAAAATCAGAAATGCAAGGAAAATTTTCTGCGAGGCAAAGCCGCCGTACTCGGCGGCCGGTGGCGTTTAATCGGAGCGTACGATTAAGTTTCAAGTTACCACGCGCTTGGCGCGTTGGCTATCCTTTTTTCTCGTGTAAAATTCGAGCGAATGATATGATTAGTTCACCAAGAGAAACATTGGTCGGAAGTAAGAAAGCGGAGCGATTTTGCGGAAGCCGTTAAGTTCTGTATTGGTGACCCTACCGGGAATCGAACCCGGATTACCGGCTTGAAAAGCCGATGTCCTAACCGTTAGACGATAGGGCCTTGCGCAGAACGCGGAATTTCTAATTTCTAATTTTTAGAAAATTGAAAAGGTAAAAAAATACTAGCATTTATTGGAAAATTGGCAAAAAAATCTTTTTCATCCACTGACTCTTATTTTTTTGCATCCGGTCCAAATTTTCCTTCAAACTGATCTGCGTATTTTTCTTGTTTCCCCTCATGGCTGTCTATCCAGCCGCCGCTTTTGTCATCCGGCTTTTTACCTTGCGCTTCCATGTCATATTTCCGTGTATTTTTTATCTCTCCCTCCCCCGCATCCACGGCGCGGCGCATCATTTCAAAAGGATTTTCTTTTTCTATTGACATGTATTGATCATACTATTTTTTGAAGAAAACGCAAAGAATGCTAGGATTGTATATACAACAACCCAAGGGTTGCCTTCCCCACCCACTACGCTCCTCATTCGCCAAAGGATACGGAAGGACAAGCACCTACTTCGCTAAAGCTACGAAGGTCAAGGAAAGCTACGCGGGTCAAGAAGAGCTACGGCAACCCGATGGGTGCCTGCGCGTAAAGCTACAGCAACCCAAGGGAGGAGTGCCAGAGTGGTCGAATGGGCCGCACTCGAAATGCGGTGTGCTCGTAAGGGTACCGTGAGTTCGAATCTCACCTCCTCCGTAATTCAGGATTTTGCAAGTGGAAAGACGATGCCTCGCGGCGCGAAACGCGCCGCTCGGCTAGGATGTGAAAGGGGTTTTTTGAGTAAAAACGAAAAGGATTTATCAATGAAGGGCAAAAGAAATTTTTTCATCAATTTTATAAAATCGAAATAATTAACCGTCAATTTTAATATTATGAACTCGAAAGGATTTTCTAAAAATGGATTAATTTTGATAATCGTTGGAGTTTTAATTGTAGTCGGTGGAATTTATTGGTGGCAGAAAGAAACAATAAACGCAATAATTTTTGATAGTAGTAATATCAATCACGCCCCCGAGTATTGTAATTGGCGACCAGAAAAAGCAGACTACGGTCCATGTGCTGTAGAATGGGGAGCATATTTTGACGGAGAAAGATGTATTGGCATAGGTGGTTGCGGTCCGGTACCAGAAGTTCCTTTTACTTCAGTAGAAAATTGTAATAACATATGCGAAGTGAAGACCGACAGATTTTGAAGTAATTTTCCGCCAAGAAAAATTCGGCAAAATATCTTTTGTCTTTTTTATAAAAAACCCTGCCGTAAGGACGACAGGGTATTTCTCTCTTTATATTTTGTGAGCAAACGTCACAGCAAATTCTTTAACACAGCGTAGATACCCCCTTTTTCTTCGACAGAAGATCAAGCTGAGACATCCGTCGCCTGATTGCATCCGGAAATCTTCTCTCCACTCGCCCTCGATCAGCAGCTTCCATCTTTGGCGACAGATTCTCTCTCTTTGAATTCAGAAAAAGAAAGTGGCCGTCATTCAATTAAGGATTGACGGCCATGATGATGGAAGTTAGCGGCAATGAGTCAACGACGTTGTTTCCGTCCCCACCATATAAAAAAGGTCTCGATGTTTGGAAGACCAAGGTCGTCCAGTACCATCGAAATGAATACGATGGCGTAAACGAATTTATAGCCAAGATCTATACCGACGAAGTTCGTGATCTTCTGCGCCACTTCGTCACCAACAATGAACGTAACTGGGATCATGGCGAAGACAAAGGCAATCGCAAGGATGAAGTAGAAAATCAGGGCGACAAAGATAGCGAAGAATCCGTTCCTTACAACTATCATAAAGAACTCAGAAGCTTTCCCACGCATGGTTTCTCTCCTTTCTAGGAACTGTTTGAGTACTTCTGAACGTCATGTTCAGACTGCCGTATATTCTAATATAACTTAACAAATACGTCAAAAGTACCTAGTCGTACGTACCATCTCGCCACTTGGTTTATGCGCTTGATTTAAGGTTCAGTAGGTATAAAATCTGTATCAGAGATCACAATCAACAAAACTTTACAAAATGCACACTCGAGCAGTCATATATGTGGTAAAGGCAGAAAACACCTTTGACAAACTTAGGCGCGTAGCGTTAACGGACCAATGTCAGTATTGTATTCAGCAGACACAAATGCTTATTTCTCACATCCGGTCATTAGCGCAAGCAGTTGAAGCGTACGGAGATGACAACAGAAGATACGCGGCACTCCGCCTTGAATGTCCGGTATCGGACGTCACCGAGGAACAAGCCATGGCACATTATATTGAAAAGGGAGGCGCCGAGGGTTTCCGCAAAAGACAAGAAGAGGCAAAAAAGGAACAACAAACGGCTCAATTTGGATGACAAGACATACGTCTTGTCTTTTTTTATGGTAGATACCGCTTAACGAAAAGCGCACACGAATGAGAAACACCCCATCCCCAGCATCTTCTTTTACCCGATAAAAGAAGATGCTGGGACTTCCCCTCTAACTCCCCTTCGCTCTAAGAAGAGCTTCGGCGGAGCATGAGAGGGGAAGAGTGGGGGCACCTATTCCTCTCCTCGCTAGCTGAAACAAACGCGCCGGACGAGTGGCGTATTTATAAATATGTAAGATTATTAAAGGGGTTTACTTTATTTAGATAATGTGTTAATATAGCATTAAATCACAAATTATGCTTAAAACAAAGAAAAAGAGAATTTTCGTCATCATAGCCGCGCTCAGCATCATCGCGCTCGCCGTTTTCTTCGTATCCAGAGAGGAGGATCCTCTATCGCGCTATGAACTGGAGAACGCGCAACGTGGCGATATTGTTGAAGTCGTGAGCATAACCGGCACAGTGAAGCCCTCAAAGGAAGTTTCGCTCGGGTTTGTAAGGGCAGGCAAAATCAACGCGATCAGCGTCAAAGTCGGCGATAAGGTCAACAAAGGTAAAGTGTTGGTCTCTATGGATGACTCTGATATTCGCGCCGAATTGTCACGCGCCAAAATCGCATTAGAGGCGGAGAAAATCAACCTGGAAAATATAAAAAGGGCGGGAGCCAGAATAGCGAAAAACGGCAATAACATCTCACCCGATGAAGCCGCCGTTTTGAGCGCGCTCAATCAATACACAGAAAGTTTGAAGGAAGCGTATACGAAAACCGATAATACTGTAAGAACATACGTTGACAAGTTTTTCGGTGACTCGCGACAATCCCCACATTTTGGCATAGAAATCCATGACGGAAACGCTAAATATTTTGTCAGTGGCTTACCTGATCAGCAGATCAGCATCAACCGCGAAAAGAGAATGCTCAACTCCGATTTAAAAATCTGGCGCGAAAGCACAGCGGAAAATTTTTCTTCCGATGTTGACGAAGTATTCGACATCGCTGAAACAACACTGATGAATGCCGATAGTATGGTCCAAGGCATCGGTGACATTTTGGATTCCAAAACATACACTTCCGCGACTGAAGAAAGCATATATAAAGGACTGCGGTCGGATTTGCACACCGCCCGCTCTGCCATAGTAAACGAATTATCGGCAATACGTCTCACAAAAAATAATTATCTTAAAACGTCGGCAAATTCAAGCCCGGAGGAAATCCGCCTTGCTGATCTCCAGGTGAAATCCGCTCTAGCAAACATCGCTAGCATTGAAGACCGCCTGAGCGAAACATGGATAGCATCGCCATTTAGCGGTACGGTGGTTGCCGTAAACGCCGAAACTGGAGAGATAGCTTCAACAAATTCCCCTATCGTAAAAATGATATCATCAGGGCAATACGAGATTGAAGCATTTGTTCCTGAATCCGACATCGCAAAAGTCAAAGTAAAAGACACCGCCGAAGTTACACTTGACGCTTATGGAGAAGATGAGATTTTTGAAGCTTTTGTGGCAAGCATTGATCCTGCCGAAACCGCTCAAGAAGGCATTTCTACATATAAAATCAAATTGGTATTCGTCTCCGATGACTCAAGAATCTTATCCGGAATGACGGCCAACATAGACATCTCCACGGAAAAGAAAGAAGACGTTATCAAGATTCCCGAGCGGGCTGTAATACGAGAAAAAGGGGAATATTTCGTAAGAGTTGTAACAGCGTCGGGAACCGATGTGGAAAAAAAGAAAGTTGTTCCCGGTATAAGAGGCGCGGACAGTTATAGAGAGATCATTTCCGGAATCAAAGAAGGAGAACAGATTGTCGTGTTTGATAAACAAGAATAATATGCCCCCGCTGATTGAGACAAGAAATATCTGTAAAGAGTACAGAGACGGGCAAACAGTTACGCCTGTTCTTGATAACATATCACTTCAGATAAGGAAAGGAGAATTTGTGGCAATCATGGGTCCGTCAGGATCAGGCAAATCAACACTGCTTCATATTCTCGGTTTCCTTGACGCGTACTCGTCCGGAGATTATCTTTTTGAAGGAAAAGAGACATCATCTTACACGGAAGAAGAATCGGCAAAAGTGCGAAACCGGAAAATCGGCTTTGTTTTCCAGGCCTTCAATCTTCTTGCGCGCGCGAGCGTACTGGACAATGTTAAACTGCCCTTGCTCTATTCAGAAATAGACGAGAAAGAATGGGATGAACGGGCGAGAAAATCATTGGAGTCCGTAGGGCTTTCGCATAGGATAAACCACGAACCGAACGAATTATCGGGAGGTGAAAAACAAAGAGCGGCAATCGCAAGAGCTTTGGTCGCAAACCCTGAAGTGATATTCGCCGATGAGCCGACAGGAAACCTTGATTCCAAATCGGGACAAATGGTCATGGAAACCCTCGAACAGGTCCACCAGAAAGAAGGGCGGACAATTATCCTCATTACACATGAGACAGAAACGGCGGAACACGCGGAAAGAATTATCAATATCAGAGACGGCAAGATTGAAAAAGACGAAAAAATCGCGACGAGACGACTCGCCAAGACTTTCATAAAGTAACACGCATGAGAACAGCCCATACATTCAAATCAGCGTTTAAATCCTTGAGGGCCAATAAAACCAGATCGGCCCTTACCATACTCGGTATCGTTATCGGAATAACGGCTATCATAATAGTGGTCTCAGTAAGCGAGGGAGCAAAAGGACTGATATTGAGCCAGATCAAAGGGCTGGGCGCTAACATAATTTTTATTGAACCCGGCAGAGAACCCGAGGGACCTTCCGATTTCACTCAGATATTGTCAGACTCATTGAAAGATCGCGAGCTGAAAGCCCTGAACAAAAGAAACATACCCGATCTCAAAGATCTGGCTCCGGCCGTCATGGTGCCTGCCATATTGAGCCGCGGCGGAGAAACAAAAAACACAAACGTGCTCGGCACTTCTCCGCTTTATGCGGAAATGCTGTCCATTTTCCCGGAACAAGGCGTCTTTTTATCAGATGATGATGTTTTATCAGGATCCAACTCCGTGGTTATCGGCTACAATGTCAAAGAAGAGCTTTTCGGCCCGTCCGACGCGCTAGGTGAGAATATAAAAATCAAAAATAAAAATTTCAGGGTCATCGGCGTCTTTCCGAAGAAAGGGCAAGTGGCTTTTTTTGACGTAGACAACGTGGCAATTATTCCATACACAACAGCCCTGAACTACATATCGGGTTCGCGGCATTACAATCTGATCATGGCCGAGATCAGCACCGACGAGGCAGTACCCAGAGCCGCCAAGGACATTGAAATAACACTCCGCAATCTGCACTCTATCACCGATCCTGAAAAAGACGATTTTCACATTACGACGCAGGAAGATATAGTAGACAGAGTAGGCACGATCACGGGCGTATTGCAGACTCTTCTCGGATCGGTAGCGGCAATTTCTCTCATAGTGGGAGGTATAGGAATAATGAACATCATGCTCGTGTCTGTAACTGAAAGAACCAGAGAAATAGGACTGAGAAAGGCCCTAGGCGCTAGACCGGCTGACATACTTTATCAATTTCTTCTTGAAGCAGTGATGCTTACGATCATAGGCGGAGTCATAGGAATTATCTTGGGCGCTTTGTTTTCATTTACGGTATCCATTGTCTTGAGCAAAACACTTAACCTTGACTGGTCATTTGTTTTTTCCACGAAAGCCGCGGCTCTAGGAATAGCAGTGTCCGGAGGAATCGGCCTCATTTTCGGAATTTTCCCCGCCCGACGCGCATCCAAGAAAAGCCCTATTGAGGCGCTTAGATACGAATAGAATGTCAACACTAAGTGTTGACATTCTTGCACGCTCCGGGACTTTCAAGTCCCTACGCAAGCAAAGCAGTTTGCTTGCTCAGCGCTTCAAATTTCGCAGACTCAATTTGTGCGCGCTGAGGGACTTGGTCACCTCAAAAACTTGCCGCCGCAAGTTTTTTCCTCGACCCCGGATTTTTGGTTTTTTCTGCTGAAAAAACATCAAAAATCCCTTCAAGTCCCTCGCGCAAAGCACGCAGGTGCTTTGCTAGCGCGTCACAAAATATATTCGCTCCGCTCATTATTTTGTGCGCGCTGAGGGACTTGGTCACCTCAAAAACTTGCCGCCGCAAGTTTTTTCCTCGACCCCGGATTTTTGGTTTTTTCTGCTGAAAAAACATCAAAAATCCCTTCAAGTCCCTCGCGCAAAGCACGCAGGTGCTTTGCTAGCGCGTCACAAAATATATTCGCTCCGCTCATTATTTTGTGCGCGCTGAGGGACTTGAACCCCCGGCCCTCTCAACGTCAATGAGATGCTCTACCAACTGAGCTAAGCGCGCATCAATACTATTCCGAATACCTACAATCTACCAAAAAACGAAACGGTTTACCACCTCGCCGTACGCGATGACGCCAGCAACGCCCTCAAGGTCTGGATTTATATAACAGACTACGAAGATCGGTTTAAAATTATAATTTTCCAGTCTGAATAATTTTCAATATTTCATTGTGAAGTATACCGTTGGAAACTAAACACCCCCCTCAGGCTCGAACGAGGTGAGGTGGATTCTCTCATACTGAGTCTGGGTAGGAATTCCGCCCACCGAGCCCAGCCAGTTATCGCTTTTTCCATGCCGCGTCTTGGCGCACGAGAATTTTCTCCTTATCTCGGGGAAAAGCCATTATCTCCTCCACTATTTTTTCAAGCCGCGCCGTCTGCGAACCCTTCACTAATACGATATCCCCTTCCCCTATGATTCCATCCATGTACTTAGCCGCCTGCATGACATTATCAAACTGCAATATGTTTTTTTCACTCATACCGCCGGAAAGAGCGCCACTCGCGATATCCCTGGCCCTCAAACCGACTGTAATCAAAGTATGGCATATCGCTGAAGTCATTTTTCCCGCGTTTACATGCGCCTCCTTTGAATACGCTCCGAGCTCCATCATGTCTCCGAACACGGCAATTTTCCTCTTCTTTACGGAAATATCCCGCAGGGTTTTAAGCGCCTCTTCAAGAGCTACAGGCGATGAGTTGTAGGAGTCATCAATAATTATTGAATTTCTTATTCCGGGTACAAGACGCATTCTCCCCGGCGCGGCGGTGAATTTACTGAATGAATCGCACACGGAAAGCACGCTTAATCCGGATGAAATTCCAGTGGCAATGCCAAAAAGCGCGGGATAGATATGCTGCGCGCCCAGTACCCCGGTAAGAGATACAGGGATGCTATTGCCTAAAAAATTTGCTTTAAAATTCAATCCTACCGGACACTCCTCGCCCTTATCGTCTTTCCTATAACTCATCATCGCGTGAGACGCCGTAATATCGCTTTGATTTTCTATGCCGACTGTCAATTTGCCATTGAATTCGGAACCGAGCTTTCGGGCGTCCGGATCATCATTGTTCACAATCAAAACTCCTTCTTTTTTTAATGCCCATACCAAATAACTTTTTTCCTCTATTAATTGTTTTTTTGAATTGAAAAACTCAATGTGAACCGGCAGGTCGCCGAAACGCGTGATAATGGCAATATCGGGCTTAATCCATCTTGTTATATTCTTTATGTCATTCGGACGATCCGCGCCAATCTCTAATATAAGCCATGTTGGATAGTCCATCGGTAATAAAACAAGCGCGGCTCCTCTCACGATATTACCCAACCAGACAAAAGGGTTGTTCCAGCCGTTCGGTAATCCCAACACGGTAAGCGGGACACCTATTTCGCTATTGAAACTTTTCGCGCTTTTACGGACGAAATATTGCCTTGCCAGCACCTGATAAACTGCGTCTTTCGCCGATGTCTTCCCCACACTGCCGGTTATACCGATTATTTTCGGCTTATATTTTTTAATAGCAAGCTTCGCTTCAAAAGTCAGAATGTTTATTATGGTTTCTTTTAGAATGTTTTTCATACCTATTGACTTTGAATTACAAAACTCGTCGAAGGCAGAGCTTTTGCGAAAATCTCCAACGAAATAGGGAGCACCCCATCGCCTCGGAAACCTCCCCCTTCGCTAATAAGCTACGGCGGGACACAGTCGGCACTTCCTCTTTAATGAACACCCCATCGCCTCGGAAACCTCGGCACTTCCCCTCTAAAGAGGGGAAGAGGAGGGCACACATTGTCTGACGCAATGTTCCGCTAAAGTCCGGCCAAGATAAAGAGTTTTGTAATTCATGATTATTGATTATATTCTTGCCGGTCCGGGGGTATTTCATAATAATTAATCAAAAAGTCCGTAATGTCAAAGAACGGATGGGTAAGCGTTTCTGAAGAGTACCTCGCTCCGATCGGATTCACTGTATACAAAAAGACCATAAACTTCGGATCGTAGGCCGGAAAATAGCCAAAGAAAGAATGCAGAAAGCGGTTATCATAGTAACCTTTGGTAATTTTGTCCGGAATTTGCGCCGTTCCCGTCTTTGCCGCTACGCTATAATTGTCCAGCTTTACGGTACCTTCAAGGAGAGATGTATCAACCACTTCAACAAGCATTCTTGTTATCTCTTCAGCTGTTTCTTTTTTTAAAACTCTGTTGCTGTTTTCCGCGGATAATTTTTTGGAAAAACCGATTTTATAATCAATTTCACTGACGACGCGAGGCCGCGGCAAGATACCGCCATTGGCCAACGCTGACAGAGCTCTGGCTGTAGCAATAGGTGTCATGGCAATGCCTTGGCCGAACGAGGCATTAGCATATTCAATATCCCTGGGGCTGTGCAAATTTTCCACAAGACCGGAAGACTCGTTGGGCAAATCTATACCCGTTCTTTCGCCAAGACCGTAATTGAACATGTACTCGGCAAATTTCTCTTTTCCCATCTTTTTTACGACAAAAGCGACTCCCGTGTTGAGTGATTGATTCAATACTTCTTGCATGGAAACCCACCCGCGGCCAACTCCGTCATAGTTTGAAAATCTGGTGTTGTTTAAGATACCGAATCCAGTGTCTTCATAAAACGTGTCGGCGGTAACAGCTCCGGAGTCCAGACCGGCCGCCATGGTTAAGGGCTTAATTATTGATCCCATTTCGTAGACATTTTCCACTATTGGATTTGAGAATATGTCCGAGGTTTTTTCGTTTTGAAAAGCGTTGGGATCAAAAGTCGGATATACAGCCATGGCGTAAATTTCTCCGGTTTGTGGATTCATGATAATTCCGCCGGTGATTTCGGAATGCCATTTTTCTGAAATTTTTTCCAGTTGCCGTTCCAGAGTTATTTCAACATTGGGCTCGATTGACGTCACGATATTACCTTCAAGATCATCGTGTTTAACTATTGCTTTGTTTACATTTGAAAATATCTCCGCAAAAAAATTCACGTACAGATTCTCATTCCTTCTCCTCAATATATTTTCGTAGTGACTTTCCAAACCATACCGCCCCGCGAGTTCATCGCCTTTATATCCCACAATGCCCAAAACATGGGCGGCAAGTCTGTCTCCCGGATAAATGCGCCATTTATCTTTGTGCAAATATACCCCATCAATACCAAAATCGGCTATGTCGAGCCCCTTCTCTTCCTCAACCTTCTTCGCGATTATTTCGTAGGGATCGTTTTCTATGGATGCTCGAGCGATGAAATTGTCATAGCCAATCGGTAATATTGAATTTATTTTTTGATACGCATCCTCTGCGTTTTCAAGCAAACTCGGATTTATCGCCAGCGTAAAACCGACTCTCTGCGTCGCGGCAGATACCAGTTTTCCTTCCTTGTCAGTGAAATATATATTTCCCCTATCGGAAAGATTTCTCTCAGGATTATAGTATTGCCTCTCGGCGCTTTCGCTGTACATTTCGCCCCGTACTACCTGCACCATATAAAGTTTTGAACTCAAAACCAGCGCAAACAGTACAATTCCTATTGAGAGAATCCTGATCCTTACAAGTGAAGTTCCCATAATCCGTACCGGCTACCGGCCGGTTTTCAAAGACAGCTCATCAGCATTGTCTTTCTTAGATATGAAATTTTGGTTCTTTACATCATGAAAACCCAAGGAATAGGCATATTCGGGACTGATTTCGTTCTTGAGAGCTATATATTTGAATTCTATCTCACCCAGTTTTGAGTTTAACGCGCTGATTTTGGTTTCAATTTTCTCGCGTTCCGCCACTGCATAAACGGCCTGATTTACAAAATAGGCATACGTAGAAACGGCAACGACTATCGCCATGAGGAGATACCAAAAAAGTTTTTTATTGTTTTGAAATTTTTTTAATCCGGCGTTTGTCATAAATGCTTTTCTATGATTCTTAATTTTGCGCTTCGCGCCCTTCGATTTGACTTGACTTCTTGAACGGAGGGCGTAATCGGTTTTTTGTTGACCAAGACATGCTTTCGGTCCGAAGATAACTCTTTGAAAAATCTTTTTACCACGCGGTCTTCCGAGCTATGAAATGAAATTACCGCTAACCTGCCCTCCGGCCTTAGTACTTCAAACGCCCCGCTCAGGGCTTCCTTCAGAGCCGGCAGTTCATCATTGACCGCCATACGCAGTGCCTGAAAGGTTTTTGTGGCAAAATGTATTTTCCCCCCGCGGTAAGCCGCAGGTATTGCTCGGTAAATAATCTCTACGAACTCAAATGTGGTGTTTATGGGGTTTCTCTGCCTCTCCTCGGCTATGGCTTTGGCTATCCTTTTGGCGTAACGCTCTTCGCCAAAACCGTAAATTATGTCAGCGATATTTTCTTCATCCCAACTGTTCAGTATTTCCCGAGCCGTGACCGCTTCGCCATCGCTCTCCTTTGAGTATGTCATCCGAAGCGGCTCATCCTTTTGGAATGAAAACCCGCGACCTGATTCCATTTGATCTGAACTCCATCCGAGATCAAACAATATCTTATCCGGCGCTGATCCGATTTCGCCGACAACCGTGCGTATATCTCGGAAATTTGCTCTCTTCAGCATAAAATCAGCTCCACCGGCTTCGAGCCGTTTCCCGGCGCGTTCCAGAGCGTCACCATCCAGATCAATGCCGATAATTTTTACCGATCCGGCAAATCTTCTGGCCACCTCGGCGCTATGCCCGCCTCCGTTTATGGTCGCGTCCAGAAAGACCTCCCCCACTTTGAGCCGAAGTCCGTCTATTGATTCGTTTAAAAGAACTGTTTTGTGAATGGTCTCGGCGTTCATGCTTGTGTTTTTTCACCATACGGCTCACAATACACTGCCGAAACTTCCCAGCTTTTCCGCCAATGAGTCAGCCTGCTTTTCTACCATTTTTTTGTATTCCTTCCACGCGTCCTCGTTCCAAATTTCAACTCTGTCCTGCACTCCGATAATGATCACTTTTTCTCCCAAACCCGCCCTGTCCTTTAAAAAATCCGGCACGAGCACTCTGCCAATTGAATCAATTTCAGCTTCCACCGCTCCTCCAAACATAAACCTGTTGAAACTTCTGGAGTCTGACTGCAAGAAACTGCCTTGGGAAAGTTTGCCAGAAATGTGTTCCCATTGTTTGGCCGTAAAAACGAACAGACATCCGTCAAGACCGGGGGTTAAAACTACATTTTTCCCCATTTCTTTTCTGAATTTCGAAGGCATTGATAGACGATTCTTGCCATCAATGCTGTGTGTGTACTCTCCTATGAGCATGCTTCCTCCTCCCCTTTTTGACGATTATTCGCCTTAGCGGGAAGTTCATTGTTGACTATAGGCACACGTACAAGCTCTCTGACTTTCAAGTCAGAGAGCAAGATTTCTAATTCATAAGAAAGATTCCCGCAAATTACATGGTATTTTTCTAGATATATTTTCATATTTTTTCTTCTATGCCACTTTTTCCCACTTGTATACATTTTATAACACTTTATACCACTTGCAAGCACAAAAACCCGATTTTTGACAGTAGAATATAAAAAAACAAAATTGTCCAGCAAAACAAAAGTAACTCCTCACAAGACCGAGTAATGGCCACACCACAGCCTTCTTTTCTTCTGTCATTCCCGTGAAAACGGGAATCCAGATCAAAATATGGCCTAGATTCCCGCCTTCGCGGGAATGACACCACTCGGTCTTGTGAGCAGTTACAAACAAAAAACCAAACACTGGTGTTTGGCTTTTTTCAGGAAAAACCGCTTACTCGTTCATCCTTTGGGCTTGAGCGTGGGGAAAAGGATCACCTCCTTGATATTTTTTACATCGGTTAACAGCATGGCAAATCTATCCAAGCCGATTCCTATACCCCCGTTTGGAGGCATACCATGTTCCATTGCCTCCAAATAATCGGCATCAGATGGAGAAATCTCCGGCTCACCTTCCCTTTTCTTCCTTTCCTCATCCTCATACCTTTCTTTCTGATCAATTGGATTGTTGAGCTCTGAAAAAGCGTTGACTAGCTCAAGTCCTCCCGCGATAAGCTGGAATCTGTCTATGAGTGACGGGTTATCGTGCTTACGCTTTGCGAAAGGGTTGAACTCCACGGGATAATCAATAATAAAAGTCGGCTGAATCAATTTTGGCCGAACTGCTTTCTTATAAATGCCGTCCAAAAACGCCTGGCGAGTATTCCGGTTTTCCATCTTAACTCCCATGTTTAAAGCTTCCGCTTTGAGCTCATCGTTGCTTGCTTGCTCCGGATTGTTGAGTCCCGAATGCTCTCTAATAAGGCCGAAAAAAGTTTTGACCGCGAACGGCTTGTCAAAATTCACCGTATTGCCACCATAGACAACCTCCGGCTTGCCGATCACATTTCGCGTCACTTCGCGAAACAACTCCTCTATGAATTTCATCTGTCCCGCGGCGTCCGCGTACGCCTCATTGGACTCCAGCATAGTAAACTCCGGATTATGCGTAACGTCTATTCCCTCGTTGCGGAATTTTCTGCCTATTTCGTACACCTTGTTAAATCCCGCGACAATGAGCTTTTTAAGATATAGCTCTTGGGCGATAGTCAAATAAAAATCTGTTTCCAGAGCGTTGTGACGAGTCTTAAAAGGCAGAGCGGTAGCGCCGCCAGCAAGCGGCTGGAGAACAGGAGTCTCAACTTCCATATATCCCGCCCGGTCGTAAAACTCTCTGATACGCTTAACCATCAATGATCGTATTTCAAATCTTCGACGGACATCGGGGCTGGAAAGTATGTCTAGATATCGCTTACGAAACCTTTCCTCCACGTCTTTCAGACCGTGCCATTTCTCAGGCAAAGGCATCAAGCTTTTGGCGAGCATCTTCCATTCTTTCACCTTAAGAGTTTTTTCCTCTCGTTTAGTGAGAAACAAATCTCCTTTTATTTCCACAAAATCACCTATGTCCGCCGTTTTTATAAACAAATCAAACGAAGCTTCCTCAATTTCATCTTTTTTTATCAATGCTTGAAAGGAAGATGTGCCGTCATAAATATTGAAAAAAACCAGACCGCCCTGCGCCCTTTCCGACATTATCCTCCCTGCCAGAATAATTTCTTTTCCGGCAAGTTTATCAAAATCATCAATCGCTTTTATATTGGACGTATTTCTTTCTGTTGAGGAGGGATACGGTTGAATACCCTGACTTTTTAAATACTCAAGTTTTTCAAGCCGAGTTTTTCTTATTTCTTCTATGGATGCCATGTGGTATGTAGAGACGACCTAGCGTTTAATTTACAAGACTTGCGAGTTTTATGTCATTCCCGCGAAAGCGGGAATCCAGGGTTTTATCTGCATACTCTGGATTCCCGCTTTCGCGGGAATGACAGATAAGGAATGGTTTGAATAAGTCGAAACGCGTGGTCTTATTCTATTTCCAATATTTTATAATTCATTTTGCCTTTTGGCGATACGAAAGAAAACATGTCTCCTTTTTTCCTTCCTATCATCGCTTCACCCATGGGAGAATGCACGGAAAGCCGGCCGGCAGAAATGTCCGACTCCTCGGAACCGACCATTTCAAACTTAAACGGTTTTTTTTCCTCGCCCTCTTTCGCCACTGTCACCGTAGATCCAATTCCCGCGATTTCCGTGTGATGCAAAGTCATGATCACCGCGGTGCTTAAAATATTTTCAAGCTTCAGTATTCTGTCTTCTATACTCGCCTGAAGCTCTCTCGCCTCATGATATTCCGCGTTCTCGGACAAATCACCCAGGGATTTGGCATACTCAAGGTCTTCCGCCACCTCTTTCCTTTTGACCTTTTTTAAATGCTCCAGCTCTTCGCGTAACTCTTGAAATTTCTGCTTTGATAAGTATTCTTTTTGATCTGGCATGTTTATATAAAAGCTATTAATGACAACAGAACGTTTTAACTTCGTTTCCGCTTTTCGTTAAGCGATATCTACTATAAACGGCTAAACTCCACCCATTTTGGAGAAGTCAATAAATATACCCCACAGCAGAACTGTGGGGAATTCTGCGTAATTATAAAACAATAACAGCTTAATACTATATTTATAAACCGGAAGAGTCAATGCAACCACAGGGTTACAACCCTACGGTAAGCACCAAGCACCAAATAACAATACCAATATACGAATTAATACGAATATACAACTCCGACGCTTCGGTCGGAGCCCCGACCGAAGCGTCGGGGATGGATACGAATCACCCCATCCCTCGTACCCCTACGCTCGAAGCGAGCTTCGGCGGAGCAAGGGAGGGGAAGAGGAAGTCGTGTAAAATTTTAGCCGCGATCACCAGAGGTGACCGCGGCATTTTTCGCAGCCCAGAACACTAGTCGGAGGCTGGGCAACGGGGTTGACGGTTAAGGCGAACAGAGGCGCGAATACTCCGATAGGAGCTTGCATCCACAACTCTGGCCTGTTCCTTCGCTTCACTGATCACGACCGGACCAGCTCTGTTTTGTTTCATACTGCGCCTTTCGATTTGCGCCACCTTAATGCGTGCCGTTGTGTAGCCACACACAACTTAACATTTATAAGCACACACAGGTCTAGCACTTCTGTTGTATATATTAAACATCCGGCATAATTTCGCAACCAGAGCTGTGGATAACCAAAGCAACGAAGAAATGCGCCGACTACGTAAGTCCTATATTATTCAAACAGGTCAGGGCGGTATATTGAAGCCCAGTCAAAAAATCTGCGAGCGACCGCCGAGGCGCCTACCGTATTGGCTCTCGGCCCTTTTTCCATAATAACGACAAATGCGTATTTCGGCTCATCATAAGGAAAAAAACCGGTAACCCACGAATTGACATACTGTTTTGCCGCGCCCAACTCAGCCGTTCCCGTCTTTCCCGCGAACTTCACATATGGAACATTCAGAGCGGACGCGGTGCCAATGACGACAGACAACCGCATTCCATCTTTCGCCACTTCAAAATAACTTTTATCCAGATCAATTTGGCCGGATTCACCCGACGTTACGCCTTTTAAAATCTCGGGATAAACAATCCTTCCGTTATTGGCAACGGCGGCGGTAGCCACAAGCGCCTGCATGGGAGTAACAAGAAAACCGTACTGTCCAATAGATGTGTGATACGTATTCCCCACCGTCCACTCCTCTCCCTCAAAATTTTCCGCTTTCCACTTTGGGTTGGGAATGGTTCCTGCCATTCCGCCGAAATACGGAACGGGCAGTTCCCTGCCGAAACCGAACAGGCGCATGTATTTATCAATCAAGGTAATGCCGAGACCTTTTTGTTCTTCGTAACCCCCGCCAATTTCGTAGAAATACACGTCGGAAGACACGGCTATTGCCTCTCTCATATCAACCGCCCCATGAGCTTTCCAGTCTCTAAACACAGTGCTTTTGGTCTCGTCGTAGATATTGGGCAAGGTTATAGATCCGGTGCTTACGATCTTCTTTGAAGGGTCTATGACCCCCTCCGCAAGCGCGGCTATGGCGATAAAGGGCTTAATGATGGAACCAGGTGTGTATAGCCCGCGGCTAAGCCGATCCAAAAAGGGATTATTGCCGTCATTAATAAAACTTTCTATTGTTTTCTTGTCCTTACCTTGCGACAAGACATCGGAAGAATATTCAGGATAACTGGTCATAGCGACAACTTCCCCGTTGGTTATGTCCATAATGGCGGCGGCCCCGCCTTTGAATCCTATTTCCAGAGCCAATTTCTCAATCTCCACAAAAAAGGCCTCACTCAACTCTGAATCTATGGAGAGGTGGAGTGTTTTGCCGGAGACCGGAGGATCAATAATATTCTCGGAGACAACTCGTCCCACCGCGTCTGTCTCAATGATTTTCAAGCCATTTTTGCCTGAAAGCTCCGCGTTGAAATATTTCTCAACCCCATCCTTGCCGTCATATTGATCGCTGTAATAAAACCCGGCGCTGTCCTTGCCTGGATATTTCACATAGCCCAATAATAAGGAAACACCAGCCGCGTCCGTATATTGTCGGATGGAAAACTGCTCACCTTCCGGATGACTGGCATTCCACGCCATAAGTTTGTCCCGCCTGTCATAAACCACCCCCCTTTCCGCGAAAATATAACTGTGGCGCAACCTGTTATTCTCAGACAAAGACCTTAGAATTTCACCCTTGTTTATTTGAAGATAAACCAGTCTAGATAGAAAAACCAGGGCTATCAATAAGAAAACCGCGCCGATAAAAACATGCATGCGAGTGGAAATAGGCCGCTCTATTCTTCCTTCAAATTGGTAAGTGTCAAACTCGGGTAAATTTCTAGAGTCCAAAAAAATCTCATCCGGATGAATTTCGGTTTCTTGTTTTCTGAAATGCTTTTTTATTTTTTTCCAAAACATAAATACTAATATACGACTCCGACGCTTCGGTCGGAGCCCCGACCGAAGCGTCGAGGATGAATACGAATAGGCGCAATGCTAATATATTGTGAATTACGAAACTCTTTTCTCGGCAGGGCTTTTGCGGAACACGGGTATTTTTTTGCTAAAAAATCCCTATGCTCGCCCGTCGGCTTGCGCAATGTTCCGCAAAAGCCCTGCCTGCGACGAGTTTCGTAATTCAAAGTAATATACGAATGCATACTAATTATACAAATGGGGAGAAGAAGAGAAGACACCTCATCTTTAGATAAGCACGAAGCACGAAATCCTGGTTCGACCCCTTCGACTTCGCTCAGGGTAAAAAGCTCACCATCCTGAAGAATTTGAAGGAGAAATACGAAAAAATCGTAAATTCAAAAAAGGAGAAAAAGGGGGAGAAGAGGAAACCTTCCGGTCTATGACAAAGTACGCGTGTAAATCTAATCATAAAAGACAAGCCGATTTTTGACTACAGCAACCAAAGCAAAGGCCAGAGCCGCGATAACTGATATCACATAGCCCATTCCGTAATAAGCGGAAACAGGAGCGCCGTATAAAAGATCCAAAAGAAAACCGAAAATCAGAATTTCAAAATAATTTTTAAAATAAAAAAGAAATAAAACGGCCACAGACATGACAATCCACCAAGGCGCGATAAACAACAGAGCGAGAAGAATCAAATTCGCGGCTACTCGTTTCTTTATTTTATTCTTCTTATTCCTCATCTTTTATGGAGATGAACACTTTGTCTATCTCCTGCACGTTAACCAAGCTTCTGATAACAGCCAGCTGAAGCGACTGGGTGATATCTGAATCAACGGTACCTACGGCCCCAAGAATGGGATTGCCATATCCGGGTAAGCCGACCAGATCACCGGCGGCCACGCGAACATTCTTTGGCAGTTTAACTTCAAAATTACCTCCGCCTCTGCCTTCCAGAGTCACGATCAGATTGGCAGAAATAAGCTCCGCCTCCATCTTTTCACCGGGCGAAGAGTATAACCGCGCCAAGGATGTGCCAAAAAAAACCTCCTCAATATATCCGAGCGCCGCGTTTGACCCCCATAGATAAACTTTATCGCCTTTTTTCACTCCGTGTTTTTCACCGGTATCCAGAATGAAAGTATCATACGGCGAATGACCGGGAGATTTCAAAACGTAAGCGAGTATCCTTTTTCCCGACTTTTCTCTTCCGAACTCTTCTTTCAACGCCAAATTTTCTTCCTTAAGTGTTTCCAATTCCGCGAAATTCAAATAAATCCTTTCCAAGTCGCGCTTCAATTTTATGTTTTCGGAAGCAAGTTTGCGCTTTGAAGCCATATAGTGTCCGAATCCCTGAAACAGCTTCGCTGTTTTATTTTTCAAAACCAAAAAAGGTTTGGCCGCCGTCTGGGCCGCGGGACGCAATAGATTGGGCGCTGTAAAATTCAGTACCGCGACAAAGACCAAAAATAAAACGGCAATAAAAAGCGAGTATCCGGCTTTCGGTCTTTTTTCTTTACTTTTGAGGGGGTAACTCATCTTCATCTTGTATTAGAGCGTCTTTGTAAACTTCCATGTTTTCGAGAATTATACCGGTGCCAATCGCAACAGCAGTCAACGGATCTTCGGCTATGTGGATGGGAATTTTGACATTTTCAACCAAAAGCTCCTTCATACCGGGAAATTTCGCTCCTCCGCCGACTATATGTATCCCTCTTTGCATTATGTCAGAGACGATTTCAGGCGGTGTAATTTCCAAAACTTCCTTAACCGCGTCAATAATCGTCTCTATGGACTGCGATATCGCTTCCCTGACATCTGAATCGGTTATCACCACCTCTCTCGGAAGGCCTGTCACCAGATCGCGCCCTTTAATAGTCATTTCTTGATGCTCCTCCGGGGGAACAACGGAACCAATAGTGACTTTAATCATTTCAGCAGTTTTCTCCCCTATCAAAATTTTAAACTCTCCTCGTATGTATGAAATAATATCGGCGTTCATTTTCTCACCCGCGACTTTCAAAGTCTTTGCTCTTACAATTCCGCCTAGTGATATGACGGCGATATCCGCCGTTCCTCCCCCTATATCAATAATCATATTGCCGACCGGCTCCATCACGGGCAATCTTATGCCTACCGCGGCCGCCATCGGCTCTTCCACAATATATACTTCCCGCGCCCCGCTGTTTTTCGTGGCGTCTTTGACAGCTCTCGTCTCCACATTGGTAATGCCATAAGGAACACCCACCACTACTCTCGGCCCGAGAAATTTTCTGGAGCTTTTGCCCGCCTTATTCAGAAGATAAAGTATCATTTCCTCCGCGATCTCAAAATCGGAGATAACCCCTTCCACCAAGGGTTTGACCGCTTGAATATGAGCGGGAGTACGGCCCAGCATGGCCTTGGCAGGCCCGCCCACTGCCACGACTTGCCCTGTTTTCTGATTGACAGCGACCACCGACGGTTCGTTCAATACCACACCCTGTCCTCGCAAATAGACCAGCGTATTGGTCGTGCCTAAATCTATCCCCACATCATGCGATAGCCAATTGTAAATTTTTTCTTTATTCATTTTGAATTTACAATTTTCTGTAATTTGTTATTTGGCGCTTCTCTAATGATGAGGTGTCCCTTCTTCCATTAGAAATTTTTTAATCCCCTCTTCCCCTCTTTAGAGGGGAAGTGCCGAGGTTTCCGAGGCGATGGGGTGTTCATTAAAGAGGAAGTGCCGACTGTGTCCCGCCGTAGCTTCTTAGCGAAGGGGGAGGTTTCCAAGGCGATGGGGTGTCTTCTCTTATTCGTATTCATCCCCGACGCTTCGGTCGGGACTCCGACCGAAGCGTCGGAGTAGTACCATTCGTACTGTGTCCCTCCGAAGTTTCTTAGCGAAGGGGGATATTGGTATCGATCATTAGCATCGCACTAGAGTAGTTCTTACGCGTTGTTTAAAAACTCCGCCAACGCCAATCTTTTTATTTCACCGCTTGTCCTATCTTTCGTCTCAACAATTTTTTGGCTCTCTGTTTTTTCGCTTACCACAACCCTCATAGGGATACCAATGAGATCGCTTTCCATAAATTTCTCTCCCGCTCGGAGGTCCCTGTCATCGTATAGAACTTCAACTCCCCTGTCGACTAGCTTTTTATATATTTCTTCGGCATAGTTTGTGACTTTTTGATCTTTGCCGATAAGCGCGACCAGATGAACTGAAAATGGGGCTATTTCCTTGGGCCATATTAAGCCGTTTTTATCGGATTTTACCTCGGCCACAGCGCCCATCAATCTGCTCACACCTATGCCGTAACTGCCCATAACGACGGGGCAATCTCTGCCATCTTTATCTTTATACATGAGGCCGAGCGGGACGGAATAAAAAGTGCCTAATTTATAAATATTGGCAATTTCTATTGATTTTTCTTCCACCAGATCTTCTTTTGTCACACCCAGTCTATTTAAAGCTTCGTCATTATAAATTTCCTTATTAATCGCTATTTTTTTCTGCTTATGAAGATAAATCGTGTCTTCGCCCGATGATGTTAGTGTCTGAAATTCGTGGGAATATTGAGTGCCGAAAGTCCCTCCGCTGGCCAGCGTCAAAAAAGTCATATCGCCTATTTCAATCCTGTTAAATATCCGATTGTAGGCAAGTATCATTTTTTCATAAAATTCGCCAAGCTCCTCCTCGTTTTTGGAAAAAGAATAAAGGTCCTTCATGGGAAACTCGCGTCCTCTGAAAAGCCCGCTCTTGGCCCTGAGCTCATTTCTAAATTTTGTCTGAAATTGATAAGCGTAGAAAGGCAAATTTTGGTAGGAAGAAACATATTCTTTCATCATTGAAGCGATTGCCGGCTCATGAGTATATGCCAGCCCCAGCTCTACATCATTCTTAAGTTTGGTCTTGAACCAATTATCAACCGCTTCATCCGACCATCTGCCAGTCTTTTCCCACGCTTCTTTTTCCTGAAGAGCAGTCAATAACAATTCCTGTCCGCCGACAGCGTCCATCTCCTCACGAATTATTTTCTGAATTTTATTGAGCACCCTGAAACCGAGAGGCAAATAGGAGTACACTCCGGCCATCTCCTTGTGGATATATCCGGCGCGTATCAAAAGAGAAGCGTTTACTGATATCTCATCGCGAGGAGCCTCCTTTCTGCTTTTTGTAAATAATATTGACTGTCTCATTTTATTTTAGTTTTTAGAAGGCCTTAGAGAATGTTCATAATCTAACCGTAATATTATTAGTAAATTTTAAGTGTGGCACCGCAGGGCGTCCCCCCTCTTCCCCTCTTTAGAGGGGAAGTGCCGAGTCTACGAGGCGATGGGGTGTCTTCTCTTCTTCATCTTCCTCTTTTTCGAATTTGTAATTTGGTACTTAGTGCTTATCTAAAGATGGGGTGTTCCCCATTCGTATCTATCCCCGACGCTTCGGTCGGGGCTCCGACCGAAGCGTCGGAGTCGTTAAGCGGTATTGCTATCAAACGCGTATACACCCCTAGAAAAGCCGAATAATATCTCTATACGTTACCACCAACATTAAAAGAAGCAAAAGGGCAAAGCCGACAGAATTAACGAGATGCATCACCTTGGGGTTGACAGGTCTTCTTATTACGGCTTCAATGAGCACAAATAGGAGTCTGCCTCCATCCAAAGCCGGAAAAGGTATGAGGTTCAAAACCGCTAGATTGAGAGAAATAAAGGCGGTAAAAGACATGAGATAAACTATTCCAAGTTTGGACGCGTCACCGACAAGACCGGCGATCCCCACCGGACCGGTAACATCCGACAATTTCGCCTGACCTGTAACGGCGCTAGCGATAAAATCAGCCACTCCTACGGTTATAGCTTTTAAGAGCCCGCCCGTAAGCTTGGCGCCTTCATAGAAAGCAAGATGAGGAGGAAGAGTCATAATTCCCACCATGTCCATTGATATGCCGAGAGCCGGTTTACCCTCAACTATGCCAAATTCGGGCATAGCGGATATCACCTCCTCAACATCTCCCCTTTTGACCCTCGCCTCTATTTCAGTATCCGGATGTGAAGAAATAAAACTCTGCACTTCCTCCACAGTTATTTGATCGCCTTGCAATTCTTGCGAACCAGCGGACAAAGAAATTATAGCGTCCCCCCCTTTGAGGCCCGCATCAGCCGCCGGACTTTCCGGCAAAACCTGTGTTATCACAAGCCGCGGATCCCGAACTCGGGAACTATTGGTCTCGTCAACGGAAGTGGGAAGACCCGTCATAAAACCGATTGAGATGATGATCCAGGCGAAAATAATATTGAAAGTGATGCCCGCAACGAGCACAGCCGCCTGTACAGCCCTATTTTTACGTGAAAAACTCTGGCTTTTATCATTCTCATCCGCGGATTTGTCGTCCATCGGATTTTCGCCGAAAATCTTGACAAAACCACCGAAAGGTATGGCGTTCAACGAATAAACCGTTTCTCCGACTTTTTTTGACCAGAGACGCGGAGGAAATCCGAGCCCGAATTCATCCACTCGTATGCCGGATTTCTTCGCAACCAAAAAATGCCCGAGCTCATGGACAAAAATCAACACCGCTAAAATAATTATAAATATTATGACAGACACCTTTTTTTGAAATTTCTAATATCTAATTTCTAATTTCCAATTTGCCTCTATAGGATTTACGCAATTCGGTTTATTTAAACTATTTCCCCATCTGTCATTCCCACTTTCTTTTGTCATTCCCGCGAAGGCGGGAATCCAGATTCAAATGCGGCCTGGATTCCCGCCTTCGCGGGAATGACATCAAACGCGTAAGTTCTATAGAAATTGGATATTGGAAATTGGGAATTGGTAATTCTACTCCAGAATTTCTTTCTCCTTCTTTTTCATTACCTCCTCCAACTTGCCGTTAATTTCGTCTACCAGTTTCTGAAGCTCCGACTTGGCTTTCTTGATATCATCTTCGGCCATTTCGCCTTCCTTTTCTTTCTGTTGAAAATCTTTTATGATTCTTTCGCGCTCATTTCTAATAGTGATTTTCGCTTGTTCCATCTTCTCCTTGACGGTTTTGGCAAGCATTGTACGCCTCTCTCCCGTCAGCGGAGGGAAAGTCACACGAAGATATGTGTCATCGACCCTGGGCGACAGCCCAAGATTTGACACAATGATAGCTTTTTCTACGGCTTTAATTTGGGACGAATCCCACGGCACAATACGCAAGGTCTTGGCGTCTTCCACGGTAACAGAGGCAACTTGATTGAGTTGCATTTGCGTGCCGTATGAATCCACCTTAACGGCATCCAGCACTGCGGGAACCGCTTGGCCGGTGCGAATATTTGAATATTCCTTCCTAAGCCAGTCTTCCGTATGCGCGCTTTTTTCTTTAAAACCGGAAAAGTTATACATAATCAAATTATACACTATTGATCTATTGGGACAAAGAAAAGAAATGTAACCGCTCACACCCCGATGGCTGTCATTCCCGCGAAGGCGGGAATCCAGAGTATGCAGATAAAAGCCTGGATTCCCGCCTTCGCGGGAATGACAAAAAGCGCGGGAGTGACAGAAGCAAAAAAAATTGTAGTTATGCAGATTACTCGGCCTCGTGAGCGGTTATAAGAAAACCACTTAAACAACGAGCGCCAAGTATTCCAAAATCATTTTAGCGCTGGCTCCGCGGTCAAAAAGATAACGCTTCATTTTGAGCACTTCCGCTATGGCCTCCGCTTTTTTTGACACATCAGAACTTTTTGAGTCCATACGTCCTCTCAAACATGCCTCCATATCAGCGATGAAATCTATCACGGCTCGCTTATCCTCAATTTCCGCTACTCTCCCCGCCATTCGCAATCTCTCCGGAATATCAGCCCGAACAAATTCCTCCGCGCTTCCCGCGGCATAGCGACGACCATCTTCGGCTTCCCCTTTCATCATCCTAACCACTTCCATTCGTGATCGCAATGTCGGCAATAATATTTGCGACGTCGGAAGAATAAGAAAGAAATGGCAACCTTCAGTCGGTTCCTCAAAAATCTTCAGCAATGAATTCTGCGCTTCTTTATTTATGAATGACGCGGCAATAACAAAAATTTTTTTTGTTCCAGAGAAGGACATGTACTGGCTCATCGCCTTAATGACCCTGCTTTCATCTATGCCCAAAGATTGGAATTCCTCAAGATGGAAATCCGGATTGCCGGTTGTGGCAAATTTCAATTTTTTTTCCAGCATGTTCAAAAGCTCGGGCAAAACCGCCTCTTTTTTTCCCTCAATACAATACGCATGGTGCATTTTTTCCGTATCAAACATATATTCGCTCTAATTTAAATAATTCTAGAGCCCTCCTCTTCCCCTCTCTTGCTCCGCCGAAGCTCGCTTCGAGCGAAGGGGAGTTAGAGGGAAAGTGACTACTATCTTTTAGCCACAATGCTTTTTTTATATGTGTCCAAATGTTCCAGAGCGATCCCAGTTCCCTTTGCCACGCAAAAAATGGCCTCATCCGCCAGACTTGCTTTGACTCCCGTTCTTCTGAATACAAGCTCCGGAAAATTCCTCAACTCGGAGGAACCTCCGGTCATAATAATACCGGAGTCAATGATATCCGCGGAAAGCTCGGGAGGGGTTTCCTGCAAGACGTCTTTAATGGCTTTTATCATGTCTTTCAGCTCTTTGCTTATGGCTTTTACGATTTCGTTCGTTTTTACTTCCGCGGTACGCGGCAGACCTGTCACAAAATCCCTGCCCTTAATGATCATTGATATCTCTTCCTCTACCGGTACCGCCGAACCGATGTTTATTTTAATATCTTCAGCCATTTTGTCTCCTATGGAAAGATTGAATGTCTTCTTTATGTAATCCGCAATGGCTGAGTCTATGCTATTACCCGCGCATTTAACCGAAATAGAAGACACAATGCCACCGAGAGAGATTACAGCCACGTCCGTGGTACCACCCCCGATGTCCACGATCATATTGCCTTTGGCCTCATGTATTGGTATACCGGCTCCGATTGCCGCGAGTATCGGTTCTTTCACCACATAGGCGTTTTTCGCTCCGGCGTTTATTGCGGCCTCCACTACCGCCCTCTTTTCCGTGGAAGTAACGCCGGCAGGCACGGATACCATAACATCGGGCTTCCACAAATTCCACGATCCCAAGGCCTTTCTCATGTAGTACCTCAGCATGGCCTCTGTAACTCTATAATCAGCGATGACGCCATCCTTCATTGGCCTGTAAGCCGTAATGTTGTCAGGTGTTTTACCGATCATGTTTTTCGCCTCTATTCCCACGGCCATTATTTTATTATCTAGTTCGGAAACCGCCACAACTGATGGCTCATTCAGAACTATACCCTTATCAGGCACATACACCAAGGTGTTGGCGGTGCCAAGGTCAATACCCAATTTTTTTGAAAATATTCCCATTTCCCATAGTATAAGGGCAGGACAATAAAATACAACTGTATGAAAAAGCACGAAAAATTAAAAAAGACTTGCGTGAAGCAAGTCCAATTTGAGGGTTAAACAGCCACCCACAGTTGATATCAAACGAATTCAGGTCAAAGACCAAAGTATCCAAGAGGACACAATATCCAAAACCTGAGAGCTGCCCGCTACACTGTAGCGGGCTTGCGGACACCACCCAACCACCAGTTGCTGCTCCAGCGGCTGTCGTAGCGGTGAACGCCGACTCCGCGCTCATCGTGCCAACGGTCGAAGACCGCGCAACAGAACTTTCCGTCAGCATCTTGCCATTGAACACCGTTCGGGTGTTCGTCGCCCAACGATAGATCATCAATGTTGACCTGGATCTGCGCACGGGGGTGTGGTACCAGACCGTGAGATTCTAGCATAGCTGCGTATTCCGTCACCGGAAGATCGCGCTTGATCGGAAAAAGGTAAAAGTCACCCTCATCCGCTCCATGTTTGGGCATCGTTGCAAGCACGTCGCCATCGACATACTCTTTATGGCCGAGTACCTTGATCATCTGCGCCGGAGTCAGGGTCGGGTCGATCTTAAAATGACGAACGACCATCTCACGCCGACGCTCAACACGACTGCGCACGGCTTCGAACATTTCCTGCGCCAATGCATCGCCCTCGTCTTCAAGGACAAGCTGGACAACGTCTTTGGAAAGTGACGATTTGTTTTTCCGACACTTCTCGGAGAAACGGTCTGCCACTCTGCCGATTTGCTCGGCAGTGATGTGTTCTATCTCGATGGGGGCAACTTTCGTTGGCGTCATCATAATTTAATTTTCCACCATTGTTTACTAGCTGTGCTAACCAGATGTAGTTTCGCCACAGCAGAGAAAAGCCTAATTTTAAGCCCCTTTCCGCTATGGCGAATGCAAACTCTCCCAAGTTTTAAAAGAACTTTACGTATTATGTTTTACACTCAATTAGCGTTTCTGTCAAATTTACTCAATAGTAACCGCTTACTACTGATCCTCACAAATCCCCTTTAATACATCCTTGCTTCGTGATACGCTTAAGACATGAGCAACGTACACCCAAACCGAGCTCTTTTTCCAAAAGAACTCGAAGCGCGCCGCCGCAAAGCGGCGAG
>Ga0209542_10000509_pt1 | contig 93992 bp, 106 predicted proteins | sample RifCSPhighO2_01_FD_184028 | JGI IMG/M metagenome (GOLD analysis project Ga0209542, IMG submission 184028) | Soil microbial communities from Rifle, Colorado - Rifle CSP2_plank highO2_0.1 (SPAdes) (version 2) | ecosystem: Environmental > Terrestrial > Deep subsurface > Rock core/Sediment ...
CGACCCGATTATCACCGTAATCGATCTCTAAGCTTCCTCCAAGAGGAATTCCTCCCAAACCAATCTCTTCATTCGGAGGTACATAAACCCCCCCGCTTAAAGATGCTGAAAATCGATCTCCAGCTTCGCTATATCTGGGGCTGATAAAACATAGTGAAGAAATCAATCCAGCCAATTCAATGCTTCTAGCAATACTTCCATTTCTCATATTACCACTAAAAAGTAAAAAACTAATTTATAAACTTTTCCCTTTCTCAGATAGCGTTCAAAATCTTCTTCAAGTCTTTAACATCACTCTCCTCTATAAAACTGGTTTTCGCAACGCCTTTTCTGATCCTATCCAGGGTGTTTGCTTCAGAAATAAGCGCCTTCCCATTAAGGAGTCTTATAAATATTATCGACTGTTCAGAAAAATTATGCAGCTCTCCTTGGGTTAATCTTCTTTTCTTCTTCTTAGAAACCTCGTTAATAAAGTTTCCAAAGTTTTCTTTGATTGCGCCTAATGAAACCATGATAAAAAGGCAATTCTTAAATATATAAAAACCTTCTGATAGCAGTTATGCACCCGCTATTAAAAAAGATAGAGCATTTCACTGATCGCATTATTCCATATCTGCTAATCCTCCTCGCAGCAGTTTTAATCTTGGAGTTTTTCTTTAAAGGGTCTGCGCAAAAATATTATTTATATATCTGGGTAACTGATGCGGTAATAATCTTCTTCTTTGCTTTGGATTTAGCATACAAGTTCAACCGCGTCAGGAAGCTAAAGCTCTTTTTAAAAAAATATTGGCTGGATATAATTGCCGTTTTTCCATTCTTTCTGGTTTTTAGGCTGGTAGAAGAAATATTTGTTTTATTCAGACTAGGTCCGGAATTGAGTGAAGGCCAGAAGTTTTTTCACATTGGTTTGGAAACAGAAAAGCTTGCAAAAGAAGAAATTGCTTTAAGGGAAATAGCCGGGCTGCAAAAAGAAACAAGGCTGGCAAGAACGCAGATGTTAGCAAGATATTTTAGGTTGCCCAGGCTTATAAAAGTATTTCCATTTTATGAAAAGCCGATAGAGAAAGAAATAAATATTATTGAGAAAGATGTAAAAAAAGTTAAAAGAAAAATAAAGAAAGTGTCAAAAACTTAGTTATTTAAAAACTTAGTTATTTAATAAGGGTAACAAGTAGGAAGGTTTAAAAACCCCATCTTCCCATTCTTCTCATCTATCTCGGAGTTAAAATGACAACCGAAACACAAACGTAACATGGAATAATCAAGGCAAAAACAAATTTGCCAGTAACAGATTTACTTGTAGTTCCGCATAAAAAACATGATTTAACTGTAAGATATCCCTCTTTCGGGAGGAATAGTTATTTAAATAACATAGAAAGCATGCAAGCTGATTTCTATCACTCAGATGAATTTCCAAGAATAAGATTCAGGCCAGCAACAACCTCGGAATCAGTTTCAGCAGCAGCTTATAATTTTAGGGAGTTAGCTAAACCAGAGATACTTGATTCATCTTGGCTACAGCTTGGTTGGATAGTAAGAACCTCAGAAGGGGTTTTTGCTAACCCAATAAGAGATGCAGAAGGAAATCCAATAACTAATGAAGCTGAATTAAAAGCATATTTGAATGGCTGCAGAAAAGTTAATGGCATCTACCTTGGTGATAATGATTTTGGTTTTGCACCTTATGAAGCATTCAAAAGAGGAGTTCAGGAAAGCGGAACCTTTACAGAAGGAGGGCTGGCAAGATTGCTTGAGCATTCAGATGAAAAAACAGCACATAATCTTGGAGAGATATCCTCTTCAGAAAATTATCCAGCAGGAGTAAATGTTTGGGGGTTTGATGAAGTTGAAGAACCTGTTCTTAGTGTTTCCGCTTTGTATTCCTACTGGAACTTAGGCATTAGGTTGTACATCAATGGTGGCAACGATGGCTACAGCAGGGGTGGTTGTGCTTTTGGGGTACAAAAAACTGGCGAAGCCAGTCGCGCCGAAAAATAAAAAATGGCAGTTCAAATAACAGGGGAAAAAGTAACTGATGGAGTTTATATAAGAATAAATGGCGAGACTTATAGATTCCAAAGAAATATAACCCCATTTCAGTCAAAAGCAGAAATAAATCCTGGTGAATATACATTAGTAAACAAAGGTAAACTTCCTTATCTTCACTCTGATCAGGCTATTTCAATGATTCAATCTTTTTATGGGCTTAAATCTTTAGATGCAAATGTTCGAGCATTAACTGCAGGATTAAAAGTTCCCAGTCCTTCAATCTTTATGCCACATTATGTTAATGTAAATGAAGCATTACAAGGAAGAAGTGTTTTGTATGATGCTTCAGGAAACTTGATTGAAGGCGATAGGCTGGAGAAATATTCTTCCACGTTAAATTCAGATTGTTGGGTTCATCTTAATGCAGGATTCCCAAAGGAAAGTGAAAAAGGGACTGGATTTTTGGATTTAGATTTAGCTGTTATTACAGGCCTTGATGCTGAAGGCAAACCTGTAATTTCAAGAATGCCTTTAGAGGATTGTTTAGGGAAAAATTGCTGGGCTGATTTAGAATTATTGAATTCGCAAGGACTTCCTACTAGAGCATCAAGAATTGGAAGATACATTCCAGGTAAAGTAATTTATTTTACTTATCCAACAGAAGATTCTGTCGCGAGGTTCGATGCGAATCCCGGTTGGACTTACCTGAATTGCAATAGGAATCCGCGGGACTCGAATACTTCGCTCGGGGTATTTTTATGCGCCGAAGGCACGCAAAATTCTGAAACACATTAGATTGAGTCTAAAATTATTTTGAAATTCTTTTCATTTTGATTTCTTTTATACTCTTTTAATAATGGAGTGAGTCTATTTCTTTTAATTATCTTATTTCTCATCAAATACTCGCAAAACTGCGTAACATTCTTCCCCTTTTCAACTTCGTGGCACCTTTCAAAATCTATCATTGTCACCTTGTTCTTATTTATTAGAATATGCTTGTACGGATTAGTTAATTCTTTCTTATTGATCTTAAGAACATCCAATATCCTGCACTGCCTCAGAATATTTTTAATTATTTTTTTTGCATTTTTATCTTTCAGGCAATCTCCTATTCTCTTGCCTTCGACGAATTCATAAACCAGCATATTCTTTTTTACATTAATAAGTTTAGGGCCAATTCTTTTTTTATTTAATAATCTCAGCCAATCAGCTTCAATTTCAGCCCTATTGCTGATCTTAACCGCAACCTTCCTCCCCTTAAATCTGCCAGTGTATACTTTACTTCTTTTTCCGCTAGCGAAGAATTCCAAGCCTGCAATATTCATGCTGATAGCAGGTAGAAACATATATAAATTACTTTTCATAAATCAGTAAAAAAGATGGTGCAAATTAATAAAATAACAACTTTTATCGTATTCTTGTTAGTGGCTTCCCCGTCTTTAATATATGCAACGCAGGAAACAGACTGGCTTATCCAAGAATATGATAAAAGAGACAGGGGTATTGAAGAATCTGCATTGGCTGTATTGGCTGTCAACAAGCAGTTAGGCTCGCCAGCATCATTATCCTCGGCAGTGGCAAAACTGAAGAGTTATTTAGACTCATGCATCCAAGCAAATAATTGCAACAATAAGGATGTGGCATTGGCAATATGGGCATTAAAGGAGGTTAGGGATACTTCTCCAACCCTGGATGCAGCAACAAATTGGCTGATAAATTCAAGAACAATATTTGCTCCGGATACAGAAGCAGATGATTGGCTCCTGCAAATAATATCTCCAGTATCAGGAAGTTGTGCAGTCAACAATACAGAAACAAAAATAGAAAAAACAATTTCTGTTTCAGCTGGCTACACTCCATGGCAGTCAGTCAAGGATTTAGTAACGCAAAACACAAATGATCTGGCAATAGACTGCACATCATTAAGCTCAGTTAATTCAATTTCTTTAATAAAGAAAAAAACCGTCTCAAATATAATCAATTATTTCATCATAGAAGAAATTCAAAATCAAAGATCTGTCAGGGTGCAGCTGGGAGTTCAGTGTTGGGGGCCTACATACAGGTCGATATGCAATCAAGATACAGCTGCTTATGTTTTATTAGCGTTAAACAAGCAGGGAAAAAATCCAGATCCTGCCTGGCTGGAGCAGCAAGATTTAGCCCCTTTAGAGAATGCAGTATTATATAAAATAACAAATAAACAAGGACTCCTATCGACGCTGCAGTCTTCTCAATCGCCAAGTGGTTTCTGGCAGCCAGTGGATGTTGTAGCAACGAGTTTAATCTACTCATTAATCCCGTCAGAATCACAAGCTGCAAAAAAAGCTCTTGCCTGGCTCCAAGGACAAAAAGCCCCAGAAGGATGCTGGCCAAGGCCTTTAAATTTATGTGATCTAAAATCAACAGCAGCAGCAGTTTATGCGCTTGCGCAATCAGTATCAACAGCAACATCGCCTCCAGGAAATACTACAAGGCCGTCTGAAAGAACAGCATTAGATGATTGTGATGAGCCGTGCTTAGATAGGGATGGGTGTATTTGTCCTGCAAATGAATGCAAAAGGTCTTTTATAGAAAACGATGAGACATGTGAAGGCCCGAAATCAACCACTACGTCGCCACAGCCAGGCACTTATTGCGTTACAGAAAGGTTATGTGACGGTCAGCTTGATAGATTGGGAAGATGCATCGATATTGCAGGAGATAATTGTCCCGAAGAGGAAGTTGAACCCGGAGATGAAACTAGTGGTGAAACCGACGGGGAAAGAGAACCAGTAAGCAGAGATAAAAGGTTAGAAGTTGAAGAAGAGACAAGTATTTTATTTTGGGTGTTAATGGTGGTTGCAGCTTCAATCGCTTTAATTGGAGGCTCTTTCCTGGCTTATAAAAAAGGCCTGATAAAATTCAAGAAAAAACCAACGTCGGAATACAAGCCGAGAATGAAGGCCCAGCAAGAATCCAAAGTGACAGAGCAATATCAGCCAAGAATGATATCAAGGCAGAAGCAGCATCCAGTAAAAAAGTTTTTAGACAGCGAGCTTGATAAATCCATTGAAGAGTTAGAAAAATTATTGAAAAGCTAAAAAAGTTAATTTCTTTAAGCTAATTTCTTTTAAGCTCTTTTTTCATCAGCACATTCTCTGCATGCAGGTTCCGCATAACCATGCTATTTCTATGCAACCTGGCAAGCAGGTCATTCAAAAAGTCTTCTAATATTTTAGGCTCAATATTAAATTCTTTAGGCTCAATAATCTCAACAACGCTCGGCATAAAATCAAAGCAGATATCCAAGAGGGCATCCAGGTCATTGCATTTAAACTCGACTTCTGCAAAACTGCTGTAGAATTTCTCAACCTTTGCAGGCTCGCTAACCTCTTTCTTCAAGATTTTAATATTCTTTTTCTCAAGCTCATTAACAACGTCCCGCATTACTTTCTCAACATGCTCAACAGGGCTTCCTAAAATTTCAATTATTATCCTAGATCTTATCTCCATGTTCTCCATCCCCTAAAGAATCCATACAGTCCCAGGACAGTCATCAGCCCGGAAAAGAAAAATATCCCCATCCTTCCTGCCTCAGTTGATTTTCCCTCGTAAACAACATTCCCTGTCACATCTTGAAATCCTTGAGAACCTTTTTTAACGCTTTCGCTTTTACTTTTATCGTTATCAACTTTCACTTCTTTGGTTATGCTATAAGGTGTTTTTCTTCCATCTTTTAAAATTTTAACTGCTAGTTTCGGAGAAGCAGCTTTGCTTACATCATTCACGTTTAATTTAAGATCAACAGTTTTTTCCTCTCCTTGCTTTAGCTCAACAACTTCCTTATTATCATTGCTATATTGTTTTTTTCCGCTGAACACATAGCTCCAGACATCTACCTTCAAATCCTCCTTATTATTTTTAAGCATGACTTTTACATTAAATTCATCATTGTCAGAAATTGTTTCTGGAAATTCAACTAATTCATATTCAAACTCTTTAGCTCTTGCAGCTCTAACCTTTGCATCTTTACACAATGGTTTTTCTCTAATCTCCAAAATTTCTTCATCGTTTGCATCCAGTCCTTCTAGTTTTACTTTCCCATTTCCATCTGCGAAATCATCATCGCAATTATCTGGAATTCCAATGGGATAAGTAAAAGTATAATTCTGGAATTTGTCATAAACAGAGAACTTGCTTTTCTTAGTTACTCTATTTCCTTCGCTGTCCTCGATCCAGATCCAAACAGTTTCTTTGCCAGTATTTCCTTTATACGCGAAGAATTTAACCCTGATTACATCCCCCCATTCTGCTTTGCCGTCGCCAAGATCGTAAATTCCTTCTATTCTTAATTCAGATTTTAAAGATGTTTTATTATCCATATTATTAGAACTGAGAGTAGGAGTTGTTTTCTGCCATTTGTCTTCTGATAAAGACCAGCTTACCCCTTCATCGCTGCCCTCATAAGTTACTTCGTCAATTGAATCGCTATTGATATCATACAATTTTATCTTCTCGTAGCCATCATTGTTTAAAAAACCAGAAACTCCATTCATATAAACTACAAGATAATCCCTGCTTTTAATTACAGTTCCACTCTCAGTAGTTGAATCTACAATCATAACATCGTAATCATCTCCAACATTGTCTTTAAAGCCAAATCCTAACAAATCCAAATCAACATCTCCTGAGTTATACAGCTCAATCCACTCGCCGTTGGGCATTGCAGCGTCGTCATCGCCTTCAGGGTCAGGCAAAAATTCTGAAATGCTAATAGCGGAGTAATCAGGAGAGAAGCTAATGTTTTCTATATTGTCTTTTCCAGGGCTCGGCTCGGTATTAACCCATGCACCATTAATAAGACTGTAGCTTTTGCCGTCGACCGAGCTACTGTAGCTAACAGAGTCTATAACGTTTCCATTCTCGTCTTTTAAATTTATATCCTCTCCCGAATTGCTCAGCCCGCTTCCAGCAATAGCACTATCGCTGACATAAACCCAAGTAGCATTTCCAGTTTCAAAATTGCTGTAAACTCTTGAATCAGAATCAACAATCAATGCAAAACTATTCCCAGGGATTAAAATATCGTTTCCATTAAAGCTTTCAAAACTATCTTCGCCGTTGCTGTCATTTATCTTCCAGCTGCTCATATTTACAGTATCAGTCCCGTTATTATACAGCTCGATATACTCGCAGTAGCTCTCGCTGCAAGAGGGGTTTGCCATAATCTCATTAATCTGGATAGCAGCAAAAGCAAAATTAGAAAAAATAACAAAAGTCAGTAAATATATCAATTCCCTCATATAATCTTGATATCATATAAAAATATAAAATATTCTATTGATAGCAGAGGATAACAGAGAGGTAGAAAAATCTTCAAAGTGCAATCAATTCTTCGAATTTAATTCCCCTTTCTTTTGCAAACTTAACATCGATGACGAAATTATTCCCTGTTTTGCTTTCCTTCAAATCTTTAATTTTCAAAAACAGCCATTCAGTATTGTTGAACCTTGCACCAACCCAAGGCTCGGCCCCGAATTTTTCAGCGAATTCTTTTAGTTCTGAAATCTGCTGCTTGTCTATGTATCTAGAACTTTTCCCGCCTTTGCATTCGATTGCTAAAACTCTTCCTTTTCCGCCAACCAATAAATCAGGACAAGGTAGAGGAATCGAAGCACTTCCTGCAGCCCTCATTGCAACGAACTTCCCAGTTTTCCAAAATAAATGTAGAAGTTCTCTCTCGGTTCGGCTACCTTTAGTTTTGCTCAACCATGCCCACCCCCATATTTTTGAGATGATATCTTATAACTCTAGGACTTCTTTCAAGAATCCTGGCTATTTTATCTGCTGTAATATTCTTTCTATCATTTAAAATCTCTAATATCCTTTTTTTAGCCAAACCATTAGAAAATCTTTCAAAGCTCCATCCGGTTTCTATAATTGTCTTTAGCTTAAGTCTCTTCCCCGGATGATTAAAATTTATTCTATCATAGAAGAAAGTTAAGTTTTCCTTCCCCATGATCCAAAGATAATGCATGTGACCATTTTCTCTTGTTTCATTTTTGACATCACTTGATCTAATCCCAACGTCTTCTAATAAATTCTTGATCCCCTGCACAAACCCGAGAGGTTTTAAGCCAATTTTAATATGTTTATTTTTCACATTTACACTTCCCTCATCATCAAATAAAGCCCTGAGGAATACATATTTCATATTTTTATCTAAATCATAAACAAATTGCGGAAATTCTAATCGTTCTCCTGTTTTGTAATTATAGACTGAAAGAATAAAATGAGAAACGATTGAGGGATATGAGATTACATAATTTGGCCTCCTGTACTGGTTAGGATTATTTCTCATCTCTACATAAGGCTTAATATCTCCAAAAACCCTTTTAACAAGAAGATTGAAATAGTCTATAAGGTACTTTTCACTATTAATATAGGATATTTTAATTCCTTTAGATCGAGTTATTCCAATAGTTCCATCTCCACAAATATGCCCTAGCATCTCAATAAACTCTGCATCGATTTTTATTGGAAGCCGAGGATCGTTAATAGGTTTACCACTTGATCCTCCCCTTTTATTAATTTTGGTTTTATATTTGACCTGAATAATATTTTTTTCTATTTCTTCTCTCGATATATCTATTAAATCTCCAATCTTCAAAATTACTTTTAGAGGATAACAGTTAGTTCCACTCCTCCAATTAATAGCCATGAGAGTATCTGCCCTTTTAATTCCAAAAAATTCACCAAACTTCCTCCATCCATTGAATTTACTATATCCAATATCAAAAAATTCTTCTCTAAACCCTGCTCTAAGTTGAATGTAAATCTTTTCAACAGACAAATCCCATATATGAATCTCTTTTTTCATAATCATAAATATCAACGCTTTATTTATAAAAGCTACGCAACCCAATGGTACGTATGTCATATGAAGATTAGGAGTAGTATATAATTGTTTATGGTTTAATAATACGGCTTTCAAGTCCGCCTATTCTCGTTTCTTCAACGTCTTGAGGGATATACAATCCTCTTACCCTCCTATAAATTCTTCTAGCATTGTCTAAAAACTCTGCAGTCCCGTCTAGGCTCTCGTATGGTGTTTGAATCGTAACCGGCTGACCTTCCCCCTCTTTTGCTTCTTGTGCCAGCAAATCATAATAAACATATAGTATCCTGAGAAATGGAATGTTCATTACGTTGCCTTCTCTATACCCTTCTCTTTCTTTAGCTACTTCTGGGAGAACATTCATTCCAATTGCTAAGTCTACATGTTTTTCTAAATTCTTCGCCATTAACAGATGATATTCCCTCTCGTCCTCAGAGATCAACTTTTTATAGTCATAAAGTGCATTTGTCCATACGACATCATCATTAGGACCACGATCCAAAATTGCTAAATCTATTTCCCTTATCTTAAGACCAAGACCCTTAAGATCAAGATCTCCTTTTTCATACATTGAAAGCATGTTAAGGAGCAGACCATGTCCATGAATTATAGCCTCATTATAAATTGCCCTTAAATTTTCATCTTTTTCATAGAATATTTTGATCAAGCTATTTGGCTTAAAAACCGCGATCTCCATCGGCCTTCCCAAGAGATTAGTCAACCCTTTATCATTCTCTAAACCCACCAATTCCGGATAATCCTCGCTTCCCTCCTTCAAGGCTTTTATCTGTTTTGATTTACCCCCCTTGACCATTCCCATAAACTCTATAACTTTGCCGCCTTTCCTCAATAAAATCAATTCATTTCTTTTTATGTTGAAAGGAAAAATCCTACCATAAGGATTATCTAAAAGTTCTAAAAGAAAGTATAATTTAGTTAAATTTGACCTGTCCATTTACAACCCCCCAATTCGCTTTTATCAAAAAATATTATAGTAGTTTTTGTTATAAAGATAAACTCTCATCATAGTTTAGAGGCTAGACCTCTTTCCTCGTATCTAAACTTTGATTTTCTCATAGCAACCCTGATCCTCTCAGCCCTCTCATTATCTCCGATGACATGATATAATGCCAGATAACTAAGTCTTCTTAACCTTTCATATACCCCGTCAATGTCCCTAGAATCATCTTCCTCATTCCTGTATATAACTGGCTCTTCTACCAATGTTCCAGAATCTTCATAGTTCGTAATCATATCTTATTTTGCTATTAAAAACCATTATAAACCTTTCTCTTCAAATTGGAAACTGTGATGTCCCGAAATAGGTTTACATATTTGTTTAAATGAAATATCAATTTTATATGGTTGATAACCCCTAATTGTTACCCTACTTAAAGTTTAATCTCATCCTCGATAATTATTTGTGGAGCTTTATTTTGATCATATTGGATTTTATTATCGATAAAATAAACTCATAATTGTCTAAGGTGTAAAGTAATTATGAGACATCACACTTCAAATTGGAAACATTTGTTTAGGATTTATTTAAGTTTGCTATATATTGTATATAGAAGAGTTTATTTTTTCATCATCTCATTGTATTTTTTCTGCCCGAATAAAACAAACCAAATTGCCCCAATTCCCACCAATCCTAAAATAACAATTAAAGCGTCATTCATCTTATCTCATTTAGCAATTTCGCAGCTTTTTCTTTTCCAATAGCTAATATAAAACTTGCCAGTCTAGGTCCTTTTTCTTTTCCAATCAAGGCAAGATAAGCTCCTTTAAAAAATTCTGCATTATTAATCTCGACTTTTTTGCAGATCTCATAAAATTCATTGAATAATTCCTGCTCTGAAAATTTTTTCTTTTCCAATTTTTCTTTTAGCAGTTTCAAGCTTTCTTTCTGTTTCTTATCCAATCTTTTAATTACCTCTTGAGGAGTTTTATCATGCAGCTTAAACTTGAATTCATCAGGGGCATATTTCTCAATCCATTTTCTGGCAAGCTCAGCTCTCTTAAGCACGTCTTTATTTTTGCTTATTTTCTTAATGTCTTTATGTATCTGTACAAGCATAGTCAAATGCCTGAGGCCGATTCTCTTGGGTTGCTTTTTGGTTAGCTTAATGCAGCTTAATTCATATATTCTCTTATCCTTCCCATAAGCTTCATTGTTATAATATCTCTTCTCTAATCTATCGAAGTCCTCGTAAACTTTTATGACATCCAAGTCAAAGCTAATTGCAAATTCTGTATTCGGTCTTGTCCCGGCAAACAAAAATCTAACAATTTCAGGCTCATAAATTTCAAGGCAGCTTTTCAAGGTAATCACGTTTCCAAGTGAGCTTGACATTTTCCCCCCGATCCCCTTTACAATCACGAAGTCATACTTCAAATCAAGCGGGTGCTTCATATCTTTATACAAAACAGAATATGTTTCATTCGCCGTAATCCTGCTCCCGCCAGGCTGCTGATAATGCTCCTTACCGGCAGGCTCAAAATCAACTTTCTCTCGGTGTTGTCGCATCGGCCAGTCTGCTCTCCAGGAAAGCTTCACAATCCCTTTTTTCCTGAAATCAATTTCATTGCTATAGCCGCATTTGCATTCATATTTAATATTATAATTCCCATCGAATTCAACAACGTTTGTGTTGTCTGTTTTGCACTTTTCACAATAAACTCCAATAGGAAACCAGTCTTCTGGTAAAGGCTCTTTCCTGTATTTGTCTAAAACTTTTTTAATCTCATTTTTTTTATTCAAAATATATTTTATCTCTTCAGCATACTTGCAAGCCCTGTACATTTTATGCTGATAAATAAATTCTGGCTTAATTCCAGTAGCAGGCAAACTATCTTCCAGTTCTTTTTCAAGGTGCTCGGCATAGCTTTTATGGCAGCCAAAAACATCCGGAGTATCCACAATAGGCATTCCTAAATATTTTTGAAGAAGCTCTTGTTTGGGCATATTCTTTGGAACTTTTCTGAATCTGTCATAGTCATCCCAAGAATAAATGAAGCGGGCATTCTTTCCTCTTTCCTTTAATGCTCTCGATACTAAATCAACCGTTATTATCTCTCTAAAGTTTCCAATATGGACTGTTCCAGAAGGAGTTATTCCTGCAGCGCAAACATACTTGGTTTTTTTGCCTCTCTCTTTTATTATCTGCTCAGCAATTAAATCAGCCCAATGCTGTTTTTCATTATCGGCCATAAAGTTTATAATAAAATCCTGTTTAATAAATCTATGCCCCAAGCAGTCACTCATATTATTATCCCTCTAGTTTTAGCGGATATTTACCGAGATTACGTCTCAAAAAAGAAGTTTAATATTCGCTATGTTCTTATTGCTGGTCTTGCAGGCTTGCTTCCAGATATTGATATTGCTGTTGCCTGGGCACTAAAGCTGTTTTCGAATGCATCAATCTCTGGCTTGCATAGGACCCTAACGCATTCATTGCTTTTCCCATTGGTATTTTTGGTTTTATTTTTTATTGCAGGTAATTATAATTCTAAATTTATGAATAAGCAAAGGCTGAAATTAAATTCTTTCTTTTTGGCAATAGCATTTGGAACTTTAGTGCATATTATTTTGGATTTTACTTTCTCAGGAAGTGTTCTTATATTCTATCCCCTGTCTGATCTTGAAATAGGCCTGGATTTAATCCCCTTGGGCTATTTTGAAGGGACATTTTTTGCAGGACTAGATGCAATCATTATAGTTGTCTGGCTTATACATGAAGAATTAAAGCACAGAATTTCTGATTATATATAATTTAACTTTATATAATCTAACTTCTTTCTAAGAATAGTTAAATCTTCAAAAACAAAAATAAAAAACAGCCCTTATTGAGCTGTTTCATAAACTGCTTTTACTGCTACAACCACAGCAGCGGGGGCTACAAAAGTTACAACCCCTCCCAATATGTTCCCGAGTGGACCCCACAAAACTGTCAAATTAGCAGCTGCACTTGATGACATCAATGCAATAGATGCAACTAAAAAGGTTATTGCTTCCTTCTCACTAATATTTAAGAATCCTACAACTAAACCTAGCAGCACTAATAGCCAGCTCAATCCGACACTGCCTGAATAGCCAAATATTACAGCCAGAACTAAACCTACTGCAAATGCCCACCATCCTAATCCTTTACCTTTCTTGGCCACTTAACACACCTCCTTTCATATAATAATTTATTATTCAAAACAATAATTCAAACCTATATAAAAGTTTAGAACTACTCCAAAGTTGATATACTATAATATATTTTCCTACACAACCTTGATCTGCATAAAAACTTTTTTTTCTTTAATAACTGCACCTTTCCTTTTTTTCATAATCTCTCCAGAACTCATCTCAGTTTTCCCGACACAAATTAGTTCGTCTTTTAATGTCATGACTGCAGCTAAATCATCTTTCTCAATGCCCTCGTTCAATCTGCTAATTCCGGGGATATTGAGGTCAGCTCCATGGCATAAAGATTCAATGCAGTTATCAAAGACCCACATTTTAGGGAAATGCTCGACTGCTTTCTCAGCAGGATAGATTATTTTTCTTATTCCTTTTTCATCGCCTTCATTATAAAATTCAAAGGCATCTTTCAGGTCATGCAAGCTCACCCAGTTAGAGTCATTGAATCCAGCAATCTTGGTCCTAACCAGCTGCTGCATGTGCGCTCCGGTTCCAAGCTCCTTTCCGATCTGAAAGCACAATGTTCTTATGTAAGTTCCCGCTTCGCATCCAACTCTAAACAAAACATCTTTTTCATTAATCTCTAAAATCTCAATGTAATAAATTGTTCTTTCCCTTTCAACTCTTTTTACAGCGCTTCTCACAGGCGGCTTTTGAATTATTTTCCCAACAAATTTTTTCATAACTTTTCTTACTTTATCTTCAGAAACATCTTTATGCAAGTGCATCAGGCAGACATACTCTTTCCCGGATTTTAATAAGGATTTCAAAACTCTTGTTCCTCTTCCCAATGCTATCGGCAAAACGCCGGTAACATTCGGATCAAGCGTTCCAGAATGCCCCGCCCTTTTTATCTTCAAAATTTTTTTTACATAGTCGGAAACTTGGTGCGAAGTGGGGCCCTGCGGCTTGTTCAAATTTATTATTCCAAAGTCTAAATCTTCCTCAACGGTTCTCTCTTCAGGTCTCTTTCCAAATTCAATATCGTCAGGTTTTTTCTTCACCAAAATTCCAAGCTCTCTTTCAGAAGGTAGTTTTTTCATAAGACATCCTTAGAATCAACATTTTATAAATCTATTATTTCTTTAATTAATAGAAATGTTTAAATATAAGTTATAACTGTGATTATAACAGAAGTGATAACTAATGTGGATAGAAGAATTAGATCGAAGATTAAATAGGAAAAAAGCAGAGATTACTTTTGATCCGCATTTATTTGACAGAAAAAAATATTGGAGCCTTGACCTTGATAAAGTCGGGGAGGCTATTAGAACAGGTAAAATATTTGAAGAGAAATGTGAAGAACCGAATAAAATATGTTTAAAGAGGTATTTTGGAAAGGAAAATATTACTTATACAGTTATAGTAAGATATCATAAAAACTTTATCGAGGTGAAAACAGCATGGCCAACAATAGGAAGATAGGATGTGATTGTGGTGGATATATGGAGAGTAAAACTGTCAGATTTGATAGCATTAAAACTGAAGCAATGGTCTGCCCGGGGTGTAATTTTATTACGTTAACAAAGGAACAAGCGCAAAATTATGTAAAATTAAAGCAACTGCATCAGATAATAGATGCCGAGAGAAAAATAATTAAGATAGGAAATTCAATGGGATTAACACTACCGGATCAGCTTCAAGAATTTGGAGTAAAAGTTGGAAAAAAAATTAAAACTGAGGCATTGACCCAGAATTCATTTAAGGTTGAGTTGGAGTAATTTTTAATCTTTCCTTATCTGGCCGCTTTTTTCAGTTGGGATAAAGCCTTCTTTCTTCAGGGATTTTGGCTGGGTATCAGCGCTCTTTACCATTTCCTTTTCTTCCCTCTCTCTCAGCTTATCAACAGGGACTTTTTCTATAGCTTTCTTGTCAATTTCTTTTTTCTCTTCAGCTATCTTTTCTTTTTCACCCTCATCTTTCACAACTTTAACTTCTTTCTCTTCTTTCTTTTTCAGGAACTCGGGTTTCTTAATCTTGATTATATCTTCTTTATCTTCTTTCTTTATTTCTTTTCTTGGAGCGTTAATTAATTCAGCTGTTAATTTTCCTTTTTCATCTTCAATCCTGATCTTTACTCTTGCAGGGGGGTGTCTGTTCCCTTGCTTCCAGATATATTCATTCAGATAAGGGCCCACATTTACCTCTTTCTTCAAATGCCTGAATAGGAATTGCTTTGTTGCAGTAATTGCTTTTCTGCTTCTCTTGTATACAGGCACTTTAAGCCATTCTTTCCTTAGCGGGATTGTATATATTCTCTCTTCTGCCATTTTAAATGTTTCAAATTAATCAAGCCTGTGTCTTTGTCCTTCTCCAGCTTCTCTTAACCTTTGTATGTCTTCCAGGATGCACTCTTTTTCCCTTCCCATATTTCTTCGGCACTGTCCAGAAAGGAGCCCATCTAGTTTGTTTTCCTTTCTTCACTAATCTGTTTTTCTTGCCCTTTGCCTTGTAGCGCGCGCTCATTTTTGTTCTTCCTTCTCAACTTTGATTTCATTTTTTGCTTCAGTAGGCTTTTCTGTCTTCTTAACTTTCTTCTCTACTTTCGGTTTCACTTCTTTTCTCGGTTTTAATCCAACCATCTCAGTAGCAATTTTATCCAAAAATTTTTTTCCTTTTGGCGTTATTATCCTTCCTTTATGCACCTTCTTTTCAGCATATTTTACCAGCTCAGCTTTTTCCAGCTGCTGCAGAATTTTTCTTATTATATTGCCTGATCCAGGATAGGATCTTTCAGGCTTATGCCCTCGGTTTTTCTTTCCACCATATTTCTTCCTTAGCTTATTAACTCCAATAGGTCCAAAGAGGTATATCTTTCTTAGCAGGGAGGCAGTTCTTGCATACCACCAATCCAATTCAACAGGAGGCCTTTCCTTGCTGGCTCCAGTCTTAACAAACATAGCCCAGCTAGGCGCTTTTATCTGCTCAACTTTCTTAAGTTCAGAAGCAGCTTTTTTAATCAATTCACTAGGATCAACATCGTATATTGTCGCCATTTTTATCCTCCCGGATTAGTTCCTGCTAAGAATAGCATTAAAAGTAAAATCAAAATTTAGCCTTTAAAAACCTTTTTATAATCTAAAACCAAGCAAAGATTCTCTTCTTATCGCAATACTTTTTCTTCCACCAGTAACTCCAAAGGTTCCAACACCCATGTCTTTTCTTTTGTAAATATTTTTTCCAAAACAATACATCACATCTACGTCTCGATTATTTTTCTTCCAGTCCTGGCTGTAATAAGCAGTTAGCAGAGCAGCTCTAAAAATATTTTTCTCATCTTTGCTTTCCTTTAAAATAAAAAAAGGGCTTCCTTTCATTTCAGTATGAAAAACTAAATCATCTTTTTCAAGGTGTTTTTTCAATAATTCTTCGTTGCTTTCTTTGTCTTTTCCGCCAACGATAAGGCCCTTCTCTAATTTTTCATACCTGAATTTCTCAAACCATTTCCTTCCGGTTTCTCTTTTTTTCAGCAAATTAAAAACATGTTCTTTTATTTTTTCATCTTGAATTTCAATTTTTATTTTATCATATCTGCCTTTCAGCACGCCATTCTTCAGCAGATTCTCCTCAATCCAATTTAAAGTCTGCTTCTTCAGCCACTTAACATGCTCTTGATATTTGCTCTGAGCAAAACCACCTGCTTTAGTTTTCCTAACTTCTCTCTCTTTATTTAGCAAAACTCTTTTATTCCCATAAATATATTCGATAGCTTTCAATCTTTTAGTATCTGCTTTTATATACAAGATAGAGTCATAATCTTTTAATTCCTCTAAAATTATTCCCTCAAGTTTCATTTTTCTTTTAATTTCCTCAATTTTTCTTCAGAAAGTTTCTTTTTATTTTCAAATCTTTCTATCTCTTTCCTCCAATAGTCTTGAGTAGTATCTAGTCTCCCCCCCATTGTTCCAATAAATCCTTTATGTTTTGCGATTTGCTCTTTCAAGCCCTCAATTCTTTTCTCTAATTGCTTTTTTCTCTTTTTCGAGCTCATCTATTTTTTTCTCCTGACTTTTCAGCTTCTCATTTGTAAATTCATAACATTCCCTTATTTCTTCAATGCCTATATCAATTCTTATTTTTCCATCACTTCTCAATTCTCTATAAAGGTCACATAATCTTTCTATGGGTTTAACTCTCCTTGCATACTTAATTAATCCTTTCAAACTTCCAATTTTTCTGTTTAGGATGCAGTCGACTAAATAAATCTCTCTCAATCTTAATATCAAAGAATAGAGGATTGCATCGTTAACAATCAAATCTTTATCCTCTGTCAATAAAGCCTTTTCAACAACTTTCAAGGCACTCTTGCAACTTTCCAGATGCCACTTCAAACTTTTTTTAGTTATGGGTGTTTCCAGTAGTTTCTGCAACAAATCCTCATTCAAAATGGTTTCTGCCTCCAATAACATAGGATAGTACTCTATAATACTTCTTTCCATATATCTTGCTAGATCTCTATACGTCAAGCAAATCAGATGATAGTTCTCAAGCTCTAATTTTATGTTTTTATTAGAAACTATTACTACATCAACATCAGAATCAACACACTCTTCATTCCGGGCATAACTCCCAACCAGGTATATCCCCATGATGTTTTTTAGATATGGATAAACAACGCTAAGGATTTGCTTTTTAATATCCTCTTTAGTTAACGTCCTTATTTTAATTTCTATAAGATTTCCAAGATACTTTCTAGGCAGCAAAACTCCTGCGCCATTTCCAACTTTAATAGCCTGCTTTAACATGTTATAACATAGTTATAACGTATTTAAAAACCTTCCTATCTAGATATTCTTCACTCTCTGTTGTTAAAGACAAAATAATTCTTGCAAAGAAATCCCTTCAAGTTTCATCTTAAAAACAACATTTCTCTCCATTATTTTTCAGCCATTTGATCTTATCTTTATAATCAGGCATAGCCCCTCTAACAATCTTCCAGAAATTCTCAGAATGGTTATGCTCTTTTAAATGCACTAGTTCATGAATGCATACATATTCCAAAACGTCTTCAGGGGCAAATAATAATCTCATCGATAAATTAATATTCCCTTTATGCGAGCAGCTCCCCCAGTTTGACTTGTTATGCTTCAAAAATATCTTTCTATATTCAAAGTTGAAGTATTTTTTATTCAACTCATCTACTTTATTTTTAATGTAGGAAAGTTTGTTTTTGGCAACAACCTTGCTGATTAATGCTGAAGCATGCTCTTTCTTCTCATCATCGCTTAAGTTTGAAGATATATTAAGAAAAACCCTGTTATTATTAATCCTTGCAGAGCTTCCTTGTTTGTCGCTGAATTTTATGAAAACTTGGTAGGAATCTCCTCCAACACTGAAAACCTCTTCGTTTTCATATTCTCTAAACCTTGCTTGTCTATGATCAAACTTTTCAGGATCTTTTCTTATAGTTTCAGTCGCCCATTTCTTTAATTTCAAAATCTCTCTAAACCTTTCTTCCCTGTTCAAAAATCTAGGAATTCTTATGTTTATTCCATTTTTCCCTATTGATGCCCTTGAATTATTCCTGTTCTCAGTATAAACATTAATATGAAACTCTTTGTCTTCAATAACAAGCTTCTCGGTTTGCATTAAAAATCAAAAAAGAAAAGAAGTATATAAAATTAAGCAAGAGATTAATTATCTAACTTGAACCGCCAAAGCTTCTACAGCATATTCATCAATTTCAATTATTGTACCTGCTGCATTATATTTACCTACATTTATCCCCACCAAGGCATTTATATCCCCAGTACAGCCACTTGAGATTAATCCGCCCAACAACTCTCCCGTATCCCCGGCAGGAACAATTACATTTGCACTCACCACAGAAGGGGTTATACAATCATCAGTTACTTTATCATTAACAGTAAGGAAAAACCTCCTAGAGTCCTTTTTTTCATCATTTCTTACAAGAACCCTGAATTTTTTAGCATCATCTCTATCCATAGTTATTGTAGCTGGAGCACTTATCTTTCCAGTAAAGCCAATCTCTCCGACTACAGTTTCTGCAGCATCCAAAGATTGTTCTGTTAAAACTCCAACTTGCTGGAATGTTCCCCTTATCCATGCCAATCCTAAAGCTAAAACAGCAACACCGATAATAACGACCATAATAGTAGTCATAGAAAATTCAATTGCACCCTTTTTTTGCATCATATTCACCTTTTATCTTGTTTATTTGTTCTAATTTATAAAAGTTTCTAAAAAGTTTGGGGCGAGGGAGATTTGAACTCCCGGTCCTACGGTTTCTGCGAACCAAATAACTTCAGCCGTTTAAGCTATACTTTTGGTATATATGCTTTCCCAGGCTAAGCTACCGCCCCTCAATATAGGCCTTACAAAAAACCTTATTTAAACATTTCTAAAGTTAAATAGAAAAGTATATAAAGATAAAAAGATAAAAAGTTACTATGAAAAATGTAAAGGTTGAAGATGAAGTTTGGGCAAGGTTAATGAAGCTAAAGATAGAATTAAGGAAAAAGACCATTAACGAGATTATCAAAGAATTAATGAAAAAATCAAAATGAAACAAATTGAAATAAAAATTCCTGAAAAGGAGTTTACTGTGGATGTAGAAAAAAGATTTTTGCACAATTTGATAGAGAAATCTATAGAAAAAACAAATGGAACTAAGAATCTAAGCACATTATTAATAAAAAATAACTTAAAGAGATATTCTCAAAGGGGGTTATCAGACAGGCTTAGAAAGTGGCAAAAAGGGATTCATGGACAGATGCCTCTAGATTTTTACAAAGGTATTGGAAATTTTATAGGATATGATGAAGACACTTTAAATAAAAAAATAAATGGAGTAAGAATTTGGAAAAGTAGAATCAATTTGAATAAGTTCCCATTAATACTAGATGAAAATTGGATTTATGTATCAGAAACAATTAGGGTAGAAGGGCATTTAACAAATAAAAAATTGGTGTTAGAAAATTCAAATACAGAACTCCTCCATAAATTTAAAACATCTCTAAAAAAGATAGGGATTAAAGAAGAAACAATAAAAGAAGGACTAGATGTTAAGGTACAGATACCGCTTAATGTTGAAACAAAAGACATATCTCTAAAGAATCTAACCTTTAAAAAAACAATAAAAAGATTTCATTATAGGATATTAGATTTAAAAAAAGGGAAAAAAAAGGAACTTATCTTTTATGATAAAGATTTCAGATATGATCGAAGAAACACTTATCTTATTACTTATAAGGATAAGAAGATTAAGTTTGAAATAAACATACCAAAAAAGGATAAGATTACACATAAAAGTTCTCTCGAAGATAATACCTATCAAAAAGTAAACGTCAGTGTAAGGCTAGAGATTCATAATAGGACCCTTGTAGAGATCTTAAGTCAATATTTTGAAATACCCAAAGGAATAAAAAGCTATGACATAGATATCCCCAAATCAGTTAAACATTCTTCAAAAGAACTTCTTAAAAAGATTATAGAATCAGGAATAGATTCAGAGTCCACAATTACAAAAGATAGGGTAATTCTTGGATCAAAAAGTAAAGAGTATCTAAAAAGCTTTTCAGAGATACTGAACAAATTCAATATAACCTCTTCAATAAATTCTAATGGGGAAGTTTTGTTAATCATAGGAAGAAGAAATATAGATAAACTTGATAAAAAATTTTCATTTATCAAAGAAAAACATGATAAAATCCATAAAATAACAGAAAACAAAGTACAGGAAAAATCTCCAAGAGGTCTGTCACTTTCCTTGTATCTAAAGAGCCTTTCAGAATTGAAAGTAGGAGACTGGAATACAATTACGAAAATAGTAGGAAGAACGGGAAATAGTTCTAGAATGTTTTTAAAACAATTACTTCAAAAAAGATTTATCGAAATAGTTAAAAATACTCGTCCAAAGGGATACAAAATAACAAAATTGGGAGAAAAATATTTAGAAAAGAATATAATTTATTGGAGAGATTAAAAACTATGTCTGAAAAATTAAAGCCAAAACTAAAAGAGAAAAACTGGAGTAAAGAATTAGAAAAACCGATTTATGAATCTTGGAAAAGATCAAAGTGTTATAAGTTCGATAAGCGCACAAAGAAACCAATCTATTCAATTGATACCCCCCCTCCTTACATTAACACTCCGGTGCATATAGGTCAAGCGACAACTTATATTCTAATGGATATGTTCGCGAGATTTAAAAGGATGACAAATTACGAAGTGCTTTTTCCCTTAGGGCTAGATAAGAATGGTCTGCCAATAGAAATAGCAACAGAAAAAAAATTTGGTATAAAGTTAATAGAAACTCCTAGAGAAAAGTTTCTTTTATATTGTAAAAAACTTTTAGATGAAGCAGGTTCTGTAACCACGGATTCTTTTCTTAGACTCGGAATAAGTTTCAATTCCTATGAAAAAGGAAATTCTGTAGGAGAGGTCTATGAAACAGATTCAAAGGATTATAGAACTTTAACTCAAAATACATTTCTTGATCTCTGGAATAAAAGCTTAATTTATGAAGATGAAAGAATAACTAATTGGGATCCAGAACTACAAACCACTATCGCGGATTCAGAAATAGAATACAAAGACTTAGCATCCACTTTCAATGATATTAAGTTCAAAGTAAAAGAAACAGGAGAATGGATTGTAATAGGAACTACAAGACCTGAGTTAGTATGCACTTGCGGGATGGTTGTTTTCAATCCCAAAGACAAACGTTATAAATATTTACAAGGAAAAACCGCTGTTACCCCATTGTTCAAAAGAGAGGTTCCAATTAAAGCTCATCCTTTAGCAGAGATAGATAAGGGTACTGGTTTGGTTATGATGTGCTCTGCTGGAGATTTATCAGATATTAGGTTCTTTAGAGAAATGAATTTAGATCCAATTATAGCAATTGAAAAAGATGGCACAATGAACCATCATGCTGATTTCCTGAAGGGACTGAAAGTAAAAGAAGCCAGGCAAAAAATGATTGAAGAATTAAAGAAAAATAATCTTCTTGTTAAACAGACGCAAACTACCCACAGAACACCTGTATCTGAAAGAAGCGGGGCAGAAATTGAGTTTATTGAAATGAAAGAATTCTATCTAAAACAGTTAAATGTAAAGAAAAAACTGAAAGAGATTGCACAAAAACCACACTTTTATGAAGAGAATTCAAGAAGAGTCTTGTTGGACTGGATAGATTCTCTCGCTACAGATTGGCCAATTTCAAGAAGAAGGTATTATGCAACAGAAATCCCTTTGTGGTATTGTAAGGATTGCGAACATATTATAGTTCCAAAGAAAGGGAAGTATTACCAACCCTGGAAACAAAAACCCCCGCAAAAAAACTGTCCAAAATGCAAGTCAAAAGAGTTTGTTGGGGAAATAAGGGTATTTGATACTTGGTTTGATTCTTCTATCTCACCATTGTATATTCTAATGTACGAGAGAGACAAGGCATTCTTTAAGAAATCATCTCCCTGTTCCTTAAGACCACAAGGCAAGGAAATTTCAAGAACCTGGTTGTATTATACCTTGCTAAAGTGCTACCTTCTTACTGGAAAACCAATCTTCAAAGATGTTTGGATTAATCATCACATCGTTGATGAAAAGGGATATAAGATGTCTAAAAGTAGGGGCAACGTTATCAATCCAAGAGAGGTTCTAGATAACTTCGGAGCAGAACCTTTTAGATTATGGGCAGCAGTGGAAGGCAATTTAACTAAAACAGATTTCAGATGTTCCTTTGATAGAATTGATGGAGCCGGAAAAACTTTGACAAAATTATGGAATATTACAAGATTCATTTCAATGTTTCCAGAAAAGAAATCAACAAAGCTTACCAATTTAGATAAATGGATAATAAACGAAATGAATGAATTAATTAGCTTCTCAAAAAATCAATATGAACAATATAATTTTCACGATCCTGCAATAAACATAAAACATTTTATTTGGGAGACATTTGCTTCACATTATATGGAATTAGTAAAAAATCGTGCATACAATTCAATCAAATATTTTACGAAACAGGAGCAAGATTCTGCTTGCTATACTCTCCATTACTGTTTAGATAATCTACTGAAGCTATTAGCACCGATAACTCCAATGATAACTTATAAAATTTATAAAAATTTAAGGAAAAAGGATATTCATTTTGAAAGATTTCCAGCAGAGTCTAAAAAATATAAAACTTTGTTTTCTACTAAAGATATTGAATTATTAAATAGCGAGATTTGGAAAGCCAAAAAAGATAGAGGAATTTCTTTAAAAGAGGAAATCAAGTCTTTAACAGTCCCAAATAAGCTTAAAAGTATAAAAAAGGATTTAGTAATGACTCATAATGCAAAAGAACTTAAATTCGGAAATGAATTAAGTATTAGTTTCTGATTATCGGAATACTTATAAATAAAGGCGTACTAATATAGTACGATATTAATGAGAATAAAAAAGATTGAAATTAAAGAAGATGTTAAATATAAAATACTTTACAAGTATAAAGTAAGATTTAGTGAAATAACACAATCAATTTTATCAGAGAATAAATTTGTAAGAAAAACTAAAGATGGCAGATATATTGCAGTTGCTAAAGAGCAAAGATATTTAACTATAATCTTCGAAATGGATAAGGATATTGCTGAAATAATAACTGCATATCCTTCATCAAAATGGCAAATGGATTTATACAAAGGGAGGAAAAAATAAAAATGGATTATGAAGAATTAAAGTTAGAGGATATAGAAGACGAAGACATTAAATTAGAAATAGATAAGGATGCATTCAAGGGTCCGTTAACATGTTCTAAATGTAATAAAAATATGGTAAAGGTTATTACAGATTTTGATATTCCTGGTGGAGAGATTACACTTCATCTAGAAGCTTATCGCTGTCCAAAATGCGATAGAGAATATCTTTCAGGAGATCAAGCAGAAAAGTTTGATAACATGTTGATATTAATTGATGCAATAAGGCATAGATCAAAATTCAAGTTTGAAAGAGCTGCAAACTACGATGGAAAAAATTGGTTTATAAGGTTTCCAAATGATATAACTAAGAATTGGGATAAAAATAAAGTTACAGATATTATCCCTATAACAAATGAAGACTTCTTTATCCATGTAAAAAATAAAAAAGAATAGCAACAAATGGAACAGATAGACACTAAAAAGAAATACAAGTTGAAGCGTTTTATTAGCCAGCTCAAGCAAGTGCGTGGAAGGCATACTGAGCTAGTCACAGTTTACATTCCTAAAGATTACAGCATATTAAAAGTAACGCAGCAGTTAGCGCAGGAAAAAGACACAGCATCAAATATTAAAGATAAGAGGACAAGGACTAATGTCCAGGATTCATTGGAAAGATTAACCCGTCATTTAAAATTGTACAAAGAAACCCCTCCCAATGGTTTGGCAGCATTCGCAGGAAATATCTCAGACAATGAAAGCAAAGTCGACATAGAAGTTTTCTCAATAGAGCCCCCATTGCCAATTACAACCCGCTTATACAGATGTGATCAAACATTTGTCTTGGATGAATTGGAAAAGCAGTTGGAAAGCAACTCGATACACGGCTTAGTTGTCATGGATAAAAGAGAAGCAACAATAGGGTTATTGAAAGGAAGCTACATAGAAAAGCTGCATAATCTAACATCAGGCGTTCCGGGAAAATACAAAACAGGAGGACAATGTCAAAATCCAGAAACATTAGTTGAAATAGATAAGAGTTTCAAAAAAATAAAAGATATCGTCCAAGGAGATTTAGTCAAGTCATATGATTTCAAAAATAATAAATTCATTTTTTCTGAATGTACTGATAAATGGAAAGTTAAGAAAGAATTTTATATAAGGGTAATTTCTGAAAACAATTTGGTTAATGAAGCTTCCGGAGACCACCTGTTTTTTACTAAAGATGGAGAAAAACCAGCAGGAGAATTAACGGAAGATGATTATATCTTAGTCCCAAATGAAATAGGAATCAAACAAGTTAAGATAAAATCCATAAAAATAATAAACAAACCAATAATTATGGTGGATATCTCTGTTAAAAATGAAAACTTCATAGCAAATGGTATAATCGTTCACAATTCGGCAGCCCGCTTCGGCAGATTAAGAGAGCAGGCAGCAAAAGAATTTTACATAAGGATAGCAGAAGTAGTTAATCAGGAATTCCTGAACAAGAAAGAATTAAAAGGAATTATCATCGGGGGTCCAGGTCAGACAAAAAATGAGTTCTTCGATGGGGCGTTTATAAACAATGAAGTAAAAAAGAAAGTTATTGGCATAAAAGATGTTACCTATACAGATGAATTTGGCTTGGAAGAATTAGTTGATAAATCAAAAGACCTCCTTGTCGATGAAGGGGTAACGGCAGAAAAAGCAGTTTTGCATAAATTTTTTTCAATGCTTGCAACAGACCCGAAGAGGACAGCATATGGATTGAAGGATGTTGAAAAGGCCTTGGAATATGGGGCTGTAGCTCTGTTGTTAATTCTTGAAGGAAAGATAGATGATAAAAAAGCTGAAGAGCTGGAGGAAAAAGCTGCCAATATAGGTGCCCAGACAGAAATAGTGACAGAAGAGACGCAAGAAGGGAAACAGTTCAAGAACTTAGGCGGTGTAGGCGCAATTCTAAGATTTCCAGTAAACTAAACGAACTTAAAAACAAAAGATTTCTATAATATGAGCCCTACGGAAATATTAGGGTAAAAGTATTAATCAAAGGAATAGTCATCGATTCAGAAACAGAGCAAAAGATCTTTGCCAAACACTCGGTTTTACCTAAGGAAATTAGAGATATATTAAAAGAGGGTAAGCATCTATCCAGAAAAGTTGGAGGTGACCAATATGTTGCAATAGGTTTAGCAGAAAGATATTTAACAATCTTTTTTAGATACGACAATTTAAAAAAGGAAGCAATAATAACAACAGCATATCCTTCATCAAAAACACAGATAAAATCTTATAAAAGAAGAATAAAAAAATGAAAGAACTAACAGAATCTGAAATGGAGAATTTGGACATTGAAGGCTTAGAAGAAGTGCATTTCACTTTTGATAAGGATGCATTTAAAGCAAAAGAGTTTCACTGCGACACCTGTAAAAAGAAGATGGATTTGGTGAACACAGAGATGGATATACCAAACAGCTCAATTAAGGTAAAACTAAAAGTATTCAGATGCGATAAATGTAGGAAGGAATATCTTAATTTTGAAGAAGCAGACAAGCTAGGCAAAGCCTTGCAGGTCTCAAAATTTATGGAAGGATCGGCATATAAGGTCAGAAGATCACTTAGCTTTGATGGAGACAATTACATCTTCAGAATACCTGTAGAAATGACAAGAAACCTCGGAAAAAAGCCCCATGTTGATATGATCCCTCTTTCTTCAAAAGATTTTATAATTCATCTTGAAAAAAGCCAGTAAAAATAAAGCAGACAAGGAATTGACTAGGCAAATATTAGCATCACTTTTAAGTAATCACAAATAGAAAGCTTTATATACTATTAATTTCTCCAATTTTAGTATAAAACAAGCAAATTTAGAGGTAAATCAAAATGAAAACTGAAACACAAAATGCAGGTTTGGATTATGAAGTAGGAAGAACTTTGTTAAAGCCAAGAGGAACTAATTTAACTTTCGCACATCCAAGTTATTGGCCTAATACTTATGCTGATGTAAAAGAAGCTATAGAGCAAGCAGGTTTAAAACCAGCTACAATGGCAGAAACAGCTTCTCTAGTGCATGCAGCTTTCAATTCAGATGACAAATACAGTGAAGAAATAAGAGATATAATGAAAACCGGATTGCTATGGGCATTTACAGGAATTTTATACACCCCAAAACTAGGCTATGTTGAAGATAATCCGGGAACAAGAAAGGGCATGCCATATATGGATGAATCTGATTTAATTAGAAAATTAGAAGCGGGAGATCCTTCAGTAAGGACATTTAATTATGGATATAAGACAGGAAAAATGTCTCCTATAGAGCTAGCTGGAAATGAATTTGTTCAAGCCTTAGCAGGAGAAGAAGGTGCTGAAAAACTAGCAGAGGTTGCAGGAAAATATAGTGCACAACCTTACTTACATTGCTTTGAGGCTGTTAGCCAACCTAAAACAAGAGTTTCCGCGTTGGACTCCACTTGGGACCTCGATAGTAAGCTTGAAGTCGATGGCAACAACTATGGCGACCACAGGGGCGGTAGTGCTCTTGGGGTACAAATTGCGCCGCAGGCGCACGCCGAAAAATAAGATTTATTAATCCTTTTTAATTTCTTTTTTTGTCTTAGATTAGCTATTATTAATAGCAGCTAGGGCTACATGCTCATTAATAGCTGTAACTTATGCGTTAAAATTCAACTGTAACATTTGTAGGCTATAACGAATAATGAAGCGGTGGTGATTTACTTTCAATTAATGGGCTACACATCTGTTCCGCGTTGAACTCCAATTGGGACCTCGATAGAAGGCTTAACGTCAATGGCAACAACCAGGGCAACAACAGGAACGGTAGTGCTCTTGGAATAGCTCTAGTCTCTAAGACTTTTAACATGAAAACTTACAAAAATCTTTATGAAGAATTAATTTCAAAAGAAAACTTTTCTTTAGCCTACAGAAAAGCCAGAAAAGGGAAAACTAAGAAAGATTATGTGAAAGAATTCAAACTTAATCTCTCAAATAATCTTTCAGCATTAAGAGCAGAACTAAATTTTCATTCATACAACCCAAAACCTTTGGAAACCTTCATCATGAGAGATCCAAAAACAAGAAAAATCAGCAAGTCCGATTTTAGAGACAGGATCGTACATCATGCTTTAGTCAATATTTTAGAGCCAATTTTTGATAAAATTTTTATTCATGATTCTTATGCTAATAGAAAAAGCAAAGGAACACTAAAAGCTTTACAGAGGTTTGACAAATTCAAAAGAAAAATAAGCAGGAACGGAAAGGTAAATGGGTGGTTCAATAATAATCAAGTTAAGGGATATTGTCTAAAAGCAGACATCAAGCATTATTTCCAGACAGTAGATCATGAAATTTTATTGAAAATAATAAGAATGAAAATAAAAGATGCAAGAATAATTTGGCTGATAAAAAAGATTCTCGGGAATTTTGAGAGAGAGAGAGAGAGAGAGAGAGAGAGAGAGACGAGAAATGTGGAATGCCCCTCGGCAATCTCACTTCGCAATTCTTTGCAAATGTTTATCTTAATGAGCTTGATCAGTTTGTAAAGCACAAGCTAAAAGCCGAATTTTACATTAGATACGTTGATGACTTTGTTTTATTGCATCACTCAAAAACAATTCTAGAAGATTATAAAATGAAGATCAATGAGTTTTTAAAAGAGGAATTAAAGTTAGAATTGCATCCGGACAAATCGAGAACTATTCCTTTAAGTAAACCAATTCCGTTTGTTGGTTTTAGAGTTTTCTATCATTATAAATTATTGAAGAAGTTTAACAGAAGAAACTTACAAAGAAAATTAAAAAAGTTTTGCCAAGATTTTATAGAAAACAAAATCGGCTATGATGATATCTATGAAAGTATGCAGGGGTCATTTGCTTACATAGGTCATGCGAACAATTATCTGTTTGGCAGAAAATTAGCAAAAAACATAGAAAATAAATTTCCAAACAAAGTTTCTAGCATTGAGATAAATAGATGCCTAAAAATTTTAAAATCACTCAAGAATCACAATCTTTAAACTAACAATATTTATAAATCTCGGGTAGTATTTCTATTGCATGGAAGATTACAAGAAGAAAGTAGAGGCAGTATTATTCGCATCAGGCAAATTCTTAGAGCTAAATAAAATAGCGGAAATGCTCAATCTTGGCTCTGTTGGGGTGGTCAAGGAGTCTATAGAAAGCCTTAAGGAAGAGTATAAGAAGAAAGATTCAGCAATTGAAATACTTGAGCAGGGCAACAGCTATAGGATGCACATAAAGCCGGATTTTATTCCCTTTGTTAAAGGGTTGATGACGGAAACAGAGTTCGACAGGCCGACAATCTCGACGCTTGCAATAATTGCATGGAAGCAGCCCGTACTTCAGTCAAGGATTATAAAAATCAGGGGCAATACAGCATATGATCACTTGAAATTCTTGGAGGAAAAGGAATTCATAACGAGAAAGCCTCATGGGCTAACAAGGCTTGTAAAGCTTACTCCAAAGTTCTATGATTATTTTGATACAAATCAGGGGGAAATGGTAAAAGCATTGCCTAAGGATCAGCCAGATGAAACAATCGCGCTGGCAATAAAACAAATGTTTGGGTCTTAAAATGTTCAGATTCTTAAAAAATAAGCTGAAATCAGCTGTAGAGAGATTCACTAAAAAGGTCGAGGAAGAAGTAACTGAAGTTGAAGAAATAAAAATAGAAAAAGAAAAGCCTGAAATTAAAAAAGAAAAAAAACCAGAGCCGGAAAGGTTTGAAATAGAAGATTTGCCAGTGGTAGATAAGAAAGAAGAAGTGAAGAAAAAAGGTTTTGTTTCTAAATTCGCAGAGAAGATTACAACCAAAAAAATTTCAGAAGAACAGTTCGAGGAAATCTTCCAAGATTTGCAGATCATTCTGCTTGAAAACAATGTCGCCCTGGAAGTTGTGGATAAAATAAAGGAAGACCTGAAGAAAGAATTGCAGGAAAAGCAGATTAAAAGAACCCAAATAGAAGCCCAGATAAAAGAAGCGCTAAAAAAATCCTTGGAGGAGATTCTCACCCCGCCAGAATTCGATTTGATTAAGGTTATTGAAAAGGCTAAGAAGGAATCAAGGCCGGCAGTTATACTAATCATCGGCTATAATGGTTCGGGGAAATCACTGACATGCGCAAAGCTTGCTAATTTCTTAAAAGAAAAAGGATACAGGCCGATACTTGGAGCGGCAGATGTTTTTCGTGCTGCAGGCGCTATTCAGTTAGTAGAGTATGGTAAAATAGCAAATATCCCGGTTATTGAAAACCCAAAGACAAAAGATTCTTGCTCTGTTATTTTTGACACGATAAAGCATGCAAAATCAAAACACTTTGACGTGGTTGTAGCAGATACTTCAGGTAGAATACAGAATAATAAGGATTTAATGGACGAGCTCAAAAAAATTTCAAGGATAAATAATCCAGATGCAACTCTTCTTGTAGTTGACTCATTAACAGGCTCTGATGTAGTAATACAGGTAGATGAATTTGATAAGAATATTTCTGTTGATGGATTAATTTTAACTAAAATAGATGTTGATGAAAGGGGGGGAGCATTTTTATCAGCAGTTTACACAGGGAAGAAGCCGGTATTGTATATCTGCTCAGGCCAAAGGCTTAAAGACATTGAAGAATATAGTCCGGAGAGAGTTATAAGTCAGCTGGGACTATGAACATTTATAAATTAGTTTTCCTCTAAAAATTAGATGGTATTAGATAACCTTTCAGTATCGTTAAAGAATTCGTTGAAGAAAATAACATCTGCATTATTTATAGATGAAAGGACAGTAAATGAGCTGGTCAAAGAAATCCAGAGAGCGCTTTTAGCAGCAGATGTCAATGTCCAATTAGTTTTCGATTTAACAAACAAGATTAAGCAGCGCTTCAGGGAAGAAAAGCCGACGAAAGACCAGCCTAAGAGGGAATTCTTAATCCATATTGTTTACGAGGAACTAACAAATCTATTAGGGAGAGAAAAAGAAGAAATAACAATTCAGCAAAAGAAACCATTCAAGATAATGCTTGTTGGCCTTTTTGGTTCTGGGAAAACTACGACAATATGCAAATTAGCAAATTACTATAAGAAAAGAAATTACAAAGTAGCTGTTTTAGGTTTGGATGTTCACAGGCCGGCGGCAACTCATCAGTTAAAATTATTATCGGAACAAGTAGGGGTGCAGTGCTTTATCGATGAGAAAGAAAAAGATCCGGTAAAAATTTACAAGGAATTTGAAAGCCAGTATAAAAACTATGATGTCTTAATTATTGACACAGCTGGAAGAGATGCCTTGCTTCAAGAATTGATAGATGAGATAGAATCTTTGAACAAAATAATCCAGCCAGATGAGCGTATCTTAGTAATCCCTGCAGAACTCGGGCAGACAGCTGAAAGACAAGCAAAGCAGTTTCATAAATCCTGCAACATCACCGGCATTATAATTACAAAAATGGACGGTACAGCAAAAGCAGGAGGCGCTTTATCAGCTTGTTCGGTTTCAGGTGCAAAGATAAAATTCCTCGGTGTAGGAGAAAGGCCAAATGACTTAGAAACGTTCAACCCGCCAAATTTTGTTTCTCGTCTGCTGGGCATGGGTGACTTAGAGGCATTATTGGAAAAAGCAAAAGAAGCAATCTCAGAAAAGCAATCAAAGGATATTGAAAAAAGATTGTTGAAAGGAGAATTTAATTTAGTTGATTTGTATGAACAGATGGAAGCCATGTCAAAAATGGGCTCTCTTTCAAAACTAATGGAATTAGTTCCTGGAATGTCCCAGCTAAAGCTACCAAAGGAAGTTTTGGACGTTCAGGAAGACAAGTTAAAGCATTGGAAATACTGCATGAACAGTATGACTAAGAGTGAGTTGGAAGAGCCGGAAATCATTTCGGGAGAGAGGATCTCAAGAATAAGTAAAGGCTCCGGAGTTCCTACATCTGAAATCAGAGATTTGCTAAAGCAATATAAGATGGCCAAGAAAATGATGTCTTCGATAAAAGGAAAGGATCCAGAAAAATTGATGAGAAAATTCAAAGGAAGAATTCCTGGAATGTAATTTCAAATAAACATTTAAATCTATTTTCTTTAAATAAATTATGAAGAATTTTCAAGCAAGAATAGAAGATAAGTTAAGGGTAATCTCAAATTACTTAGATTACTCTTTGTATAAAACAAGAAGATTATTTTCAAGAGAGCCTTCTTTAAATAATGTAAGAAATATTTTAGTTGTTGAGTTAAAAAGAATTGGAGACATTTTGGTTGCAACTCCAACATTTAGGGCACTAAAGAGAAATTTTCCTCAAGCAAATATAGATGTTGTTATCCCGCCAGGAATGGAAGAGGTTTTGTTTTCAAATCCAGATATAAATAAAATTTTAACATGGGATAGGGAAAAAATAAAAGAAGATTACAATGATTACTTACAACAAATCAAAGACAAATATGATTTAGGAATTATCTTACACAATGGAACCTATGAATTTTCAAAATTACTAAAAGGTGCAAAGATTCCTTACAGGATTGGCTGCACTCGGGTTGGTTTTAGAGAGCCCAAAGGGTATTTCTTAACTAAACAATTGTTGCCAGATAAAAAATTAAAGCATAAAATCGAGGACAATTTAGATGTTCTAAAATTGATTGGTATAAGTTCTATCGAGGATAAAAGTCCGGAAGCATATGTTTCAAAAGAAGCAGATCTATGGGCAAAGCAGAAATTCAAAGAACACAAAATAAATAGCAAGGATTTTACTGTAGTATTCTCAGTTGTCTCATGGACGCATCCTACCTGGTTTAAAGAAAGGTTCGCAGAGCTTGCAGATAAATTAATAGAAGACTACAAAGCAAAAATAATTTTTTTAGGGACAGAAAAAGAAAGAGAATTTATTTATTCTGTAAAAGAGCAAATGAAACAAAGAAAAAATAATTACTGGTTCGGCCAAACTTCAATTCAAGAGTTATTTGCAATAATAAAAAGTTCTGATTTAGTTATTGGGATAGATTCAGGGCCAACAAATATAGCAGCAGCTCTAAATAAGCCGGTAGTAACTTTATTTGGGGCAGGGGACAAAACTATCTGGGCACCCTATTCACAGAATTCAATTTCAATCCAGAAAGATGAAGTTTGCACAGCATGCATGAAGTCAGAATGCAAGTGGAGAGGCGATAGACATTTGGAATGCATGAAAGCAATCTCAGTAGATGATGTTTTAAATGCAATTGATAGATTTAGATAACGCCCTGCTCCCTCAAAAAGAGATATATCAGGATTATAATAAGTACAATAACAACAATCCTTGGATCAATTATGCCTTTTTTGTTTAATTTCATCTTTTCCAAATTTGACATACGAGATTTCAAATCTGAAATATCTCTTATTATATTTATTGTGTCTTTGAAACTATTTAAATCTTTTTGCAACATCTTTATGTCTCTAGAATTTTCAATAACTTTTTTGTCTCTTTGAGAAGAAACATCTACTCTCCATGATATTAAAAAGAAGATAATGACTAGCAAGAATATACCTATAAGGATTAATATGCCTATAGTAGACTTTTCCCCAAAAAACGAACCTACAATTACCCCTATAAGACTTACAAAAATTCCAATAGAGTTAGTGATAATGTCCTGCCTCTTCATTGAAAATAAATACTTCGAAAATTCTTTTAAACCTATCTAACCTATAAATATCATGAGAATAACTCTAATCTCAACTTCCAATAAACAAGATAAAGGACCGAGAATAATTGCCAGTTTTTTAGAAAAAAATAAGCACCAGGTTGAAATCCTTTACTCACCTGAAAAGCCTAATTGTAAAGATTCTGGATTGATTGTGGTTTCCGCTAATGTTTCTACTTGTAAAAAGGCTTCAAAGATAATCAAGGCTCTTAAAAAATTAAATAAGCCAATTGTTTACGCTGGAATTTATCCTTCTTTATATCCAGCTGAAGCTATAAAAGAAACAGATTTAGTTATTTTAAAAAATCCAAAAGAAACTATTTTGGAATTAGCAAATAAACTGGAGAACTTTCAGAAGATTAGTGACATTCCAAATTTATGGTTTAAAACTAGCAAAAAAAGGATTAGTCAAGAATTAAAACAAATATTTTAATCAGAAGATTGATCAAGTTTTTCTAAATAAATTACTGTATAGCTTCCAACAGAGTATTCTTCATATCTAATATTTGCACCAAAGTATTTTGCACCGATCCCATCTACTTCCCCACCATGAAGATAAAATGTATTTTCATATCCCCCATTCGCGCCTAAATTCAATAAGCAGTTACCTTCTCCATCATCGGTCTTTATGACAACAGCATTAAAACACTCAATTGGAGAAAGCCCCTCTAATGCTCTTTTGATTAAATCTTGTCTTTCGGAATCTTCCATATTATCTTTAATAGTTCAAACTAAAACCTTAAAACCCTTTCTTCTCTATTTAATTTATGAAAATAGCCCACATCAACATGTTCTATCTTCCAACCTATGGCGGAGTAGAAAGAGTAATGCAGGAACTAGCAGAGTATCAAGTGAAACAAGGGCATGAAGTTCATGTTTTCTGCTGTGACTCAGACAAATATCAAAGAATAAAAAATAAAGAAGAAATAATCAACGGTGTTCATGTTCATCGCTATCCTTACTGGTTCCGCTTATCATTATCAACTTTTATCTGGCCTTCTTTTCTCTGGAAGCTTCCAAAATATGATTTTGATATTCTTCATTCACATGTTTCAGGTCATTTGTACGTTTTGCTAACCGGAATAGTCTCTAAATTCAAGAAATCAAAACACATCCATACAACTCACTGTCCTTGGACAGATGCATTCCATCCCGGTATACTAAAACCATTTATTTTTCTTAATGATAAAATCCTAAATAAAATTTCGTTCAATTTAATAGACAAGATAGTTTCAATCACACCATGGGAGCATGAAATATTGCAAAAGTACACAGAGAAAGGAAAAATTGTTACAATTCCAAATGGTGCAGATCCAATTTTATATAAAAAGATCTCTCCAAACAATTTCAAGAAAAAATATAACATCAAAGGAAAAATAATTTTGTTCTTGGGGAGATTAAATCCGACAAAAGGCCCAGAAGTTTTAGCTAAAGCAGGAAAAGAAATTCTAAAAGAGAGAAGTAATTTGTCTTTTGTATTTATAGGTTCAGATGAAGGTAAAGCAGAAGAAGTTAGAGAGATGATTAAAGATGAAAAAAATATGCAATATATTGGCCCGTTAAACGGAAAGGAAAAAATAGCCGAAGCTTATCAAGCATCTTCTGTTTACGTTTTGCCAAGTTATCGTGAAGGGCTTCCACTAACTTTATTTGAAGCAATGGCATCGGGGTTGCCAATAGTAGCCTCTCCAGTAAACGGGGTTCCCTTTGAGATGAAAAATAACGAGAACGGGTTTTTTGTTAACTATGGGGATATAAATGGCCTAAAAGAGAAAATCTTAAAAGTCATTGATAACCCGAAACTGGCTAGAGAGTTTTCAAAAAACAACAAGGAAAAATCTAAAAATTATACATGGGATAAAATAAATGAGCGTTATCTAAAGGTTTATGAAGATGCCAAAAATAAGGATTGAATTTGACAAAGCAACATGCATTGGAAACAAAGCGTGCTTGGCAATGGATTTCAAGAGATGGAAGGATGTTGGGGACAAAGTGGATTTAATTGGCGGCAAAGAAGTCCAAAAAGATATTTTTATTTTAGAAGGGGATTATTCAGAAGACGAAGTTGAAACCATTGTGGAAGGAGCTAAAGTCTGCCCTGTAAATGCGATCGGGGTTAGAAATCTAGGCACAGGAGGGGAATTATTCCAAAGAAAAATAACAACTGAAAACATGAAAGAGGTAAAAGCCAAATACGATGATAGAAAAGAATTTGTTCTAGACCCAGCGGGATATTTTTTGATAAAGACAAATCCAAAGTCAAAGGAAATAGAAGTGGCTTTTTGCAGGGAGCCAAACATAGTGTCATTAAAAGTAACTGGGGAAACCCCAATAGAAATCTACCAAACAATAATTAACAAAGAAAAATTAAAAATAAGGAATGATCATTATGCATATCTGGGAAGAGAGTTGGAAAAAGCCTATATTGCATTGAAAAAAGGAGTAAAATATATACAGGATGATGAGTTGGAGTTTTAAATAAGGCACAACCTTAATAAATTATAATCTTTCTCAAAAAAGAGGTAAAAATGAAAATCTCACTACTTTCAACTTCGACTTTCCCTGCAGACCAGGGTTTAAGGACTTTATCAGCTTGTTTAAAGAGAGAAGGCCATGAAGTAAAGATGGTTTTCTTGACTCTGCCTGAAAAGGATTATTCTCAAATTTACAAAAAGTCAGTTTTAGACCAGGTAGACAAAGTAGTTGAAGGATCAGGATTAATAGGAATTACAGCAATGTCATCTACATCAACCAGGGCAAAGCAGCTAATAGAATATTACCAAAATAAAAAAATTCCAGTTGTTTGGGGAGGCGCAGCTCCCACATTCTTTCCTGAAAAATGCTTCCAATCCTGCAACATTGTAGCTGTTGGAGAGGCAGAAGAGGCATTATTGGAATTAGCATCTAAATTGGAAAAAGGAGAAGATATTGCAAAAGTAAAAAATCTTTACATCAGGATAAATGGAAAAGAATTCAGAAATCCTGTACGATCCCCAGCGCATGATTTAGACGAGTTAGCCCATCCTGATTACGATATTGAATCTCAATTAATTCTGGAAAAAGGAAAATTAATACAGTTCCAGCCCAGGCACCTAGGAACAATTATTTATTTCCAGACAGAAAGGGGCTGTCCGCAGGCATGCTCTTACTGCACTAATAATATTTTAAGGGATTTATACAAGGGAAAGTCGGATTTGCTAAGAACACATTCGGTTGATTACGTTATAGAAGAATTAAAAAGGTTGCATGAAAAATTCCCGCATATTGATGCATTTGATTTAAGGGACGAAACTTTCACAATTAGAGATATTGCTTGGATTCGAGAATTTTCAGAAAAATACATCAAGTCAGGAATCGGCGTTAGATTAAAATGTCTGGCAGAGCCAGCTTCGATGTCTGGAGAAAAAATCTCAAGAGAGAAAATAAAATTGCTTGTAGATGCAGGATTAACCGATATCATCGTCGGGATTCAATCAGGCTCTGACAGAGTTAATAAAGAAATATATAACAGGTTCATCACAAAAGACCAGTTGCTAAAGGCAGCCCAGACTTTAAATGAATTCAAAGGAAAGTTAACAGTCATGTATGATATTATAACCTGCAACCCATATGAAAACCCAGAGGATATTTTAGAAACAATCACATTAGTATTGCAAATCCCCCCGCCGTTTTATACTTCAGTAAATAATTTAATCTATTTTGAAGGAACTCCGTTATACAGAAGGGCATTAGCAGACGGGATAATCAGGCAGGAGTCAGACACAGCTGAAATGTTAAACTACTGGGATAGATGGCAGCACATAAAATTAAAAAAGAAAAATCCTTATTTAAATCTTTTACTAAATTTAATGCGGGGACCCGCAACAAAATCAAGACTGGGATTAATGCCCCGTAGCTTTGTGAAGTCTCTAATAAAACCAAGAATTGTATCCTTTAATTTAAAGAACGAAGTTCCGACAAAAGCAATTGGATCAATGGTTTCATTAATGGATTACTTCAGAGAGAATATCGCAAAACCAATTTACAGGTCAATGCCGATTGAGTTTAAAACCTGGTACGATCAGGTAAGGTATAAGGCTTAATCTTTTATAATCTTCTAATCTTTATTTAAGTATGTTAACAGATGCCTTAGAACCAAATGAAGAAGTTCTTTTAATTAGTACTGCGAGACTTGATCCGGATAAAGGAAGATGTTTTGCTTGGTATTTTGGTAAGCCACGAGGTGTAGGCTCAACTCATACGTATATTCATCACCCAATTTATTCTGGAGAAAAAGTTCTTGTATTAACAGGAGAAGAACCGATTGGGGTCTATGGTCCGGGTCAAGCATTAAGAGAGCTATTTGGAGTAACTTTATATGAAGGTTACCCAAGATTAAAGCGTGTATCTGCAGTCAATGGGCAAATATTTGGTTCTGTGAATTCAGATACTTTCATTCCAGATGAAGATGGTTCTAGAAAAGGCCGCATACCAGATAAACTTGTGAAACTTGAATCATGGCAAAATTTTCAAGATATTTATACACATAAATGCAGGATTATGGATATTTATGGTGATGAAGAAAAATTATTCATATTAGATTATGATCGAATTATGCCAGAGCATATAATCCTGCCACCCCAAATAATCACTTCTTATAATAATAATAGTGGAGAGGTTAATTGTTTTTGGGAAAAAGATAATTACAATTTTTACTCTTCAATCCATGCAGGAAGTACAAAAATTTTTTTAGGGGGGGTTGGAACTATTAATGAAATCGATAAGTCTTCACATTTAGCAATCCCAAGGTATCATGATAGAAGTATTTCAAATGCATTTGAAGAATTAGGAGAAATTCTTGAAACAAAAGATTGTCAATCAATCCATTTTTTTTCGAACTTAAAGAGACATCAATTATTATCCATAAAAAAAAGGCATCCAAAATTCTTTGAAGAAGCCAGTCTAAACGAAATTTTGTTTTTTTATTGGGATGCTTTTACTGTAAAACACCTCACTGAATATCAAAGTAATCTTGTCTACTCTGTTGGAAGAAGCCTCTTTGTTTATGGAGAGCGTCAACCTATGCATACCTTTAGAGATAATATAACCGGTTTGGTAAAAGTCCCATTAGAAATGTTGGTTGAATTGGAAGGCAGAATGAATCTAAGGATGGGTGCAAGAATAAAGAAAGAAACAAGGTTGAGTTTAGCTGCTTAATCCTTATACGAGCTAGCATCTTTAACACCACTCCAGTAAAAGCTTTTTTTCCTCAGCATGCAATTCAAGCATTTACCACAATGTATTAATCTTTTCTTGCTGAAATTATTTCCAATATAGCAGCTATACGTTAATTCAAAAGGAACTTTTAACTCTTCTCCAAGTTTAATCGTTTCAATTTTGTCTAAATTAATTAGCGGTGCTATAATCTTATAGTCTCCATGATGAGTTGCATCCTTAACTAATTCATTGATCTTATTTACAAATTCTGGAGTTGTATCTTTCATATGCTCTCTTCCTTCATTTTTCAGTCCGATTATAATATCGTACTTCTCTTTATTATTCAAGAATTCAGATTCAGCAAAAGCCAGCGCATTAATTAAAAATATAGAATTCCTTGCAGGGACCCACCAGCTTAATATTTGGTTTCCAGTATTTTCCAAATCTTTCTCCGTAGTTTCTTTAAATTCAATTTTCTGATTCAAAGCAGCTCCACTTATTTTCCCAAGCCATTTCAAATCAACTTTGATAAACTCCGCATTTAGTTTTTCAGCAATTTTTCTAGCACAAAATTCTTCTTCTTTTAAGCTTCTTTGGTTGTAATCAAAAAACAGGGATTTTATTTTCTCATAACTGTCTTTAACACGATAGGCAGCAACTACACTATCTAATCCTCCGGAGCATAAAATTATAGAGTTTTTCATGTTTTAAATTTACATAAAAAACCTTATAAAACTCTCTTAAGTATTTTTAGAGAATGATAAGCAATAAAATCGTCAAAAAAATCCTCAAAACTTATGGGGAAGCTTGGATAGAGCAAGACATAGGCAAAATTCTGAGTATTTTTGCAAAAGATGGAGAATATTATGAGAGGGCATTTCAAGGGCCATTTAAAGGACATAAAGGTATTTCAAAATATTGGCAAACTAAAGTTGTTGAAGAAGAATCCAACATAAAATTTAAACTCCTTAATTATTATGTTTGTGGAGATGTTGTAATCGCAGAATGGGATGCCTCCTTTGATAGTAACATAGAAAACGCAAGGATTCATATTAAAGAAGTTGCCATTCTGGAGATAAATAAAGATAACAAAATAAAGTCTTTAAGAGAATATTGGCAATCTGAAAGTTTTCCATTAAAATGACAATCGTAGCAGAATTGAAAAAAGGAGATAAAGTGATCTTAGACGGAGAAGTCTTGATTGTTGAAAACATTGAATTCTCTAAAATTGGGAAAATGGGGAAATCTAAGTGTAGATTAGAAGCGCTGAATAGCAAAAAGGAAAAAAAGGTTTTTATTTTGCAAACAGATCAAGAGATTGAATTACAATAATCTTTAAAACTCTTTTTTATTCTAATCTTAACATGAATTACATTATCATAACAAGTTATGGGGAAGTTAATACCACTGAAAAGGCCGTTTCTTCAGCTCTATCTCAGCTGCCGAAGAACACGAAATTGATTGTCTCAGATCCATTTCCAGAAACAAAATGGATGCTCGAAGAAAAGTTTCCTAATAACAAAAACATAGAATACTTTGAAGACCCAGATCAAGGAAAGTCTAAAGCTTTAAATTTATTATTTCAAAAATTATGGTCTGAAGATAAAAACAGCGTTTTAATTTTAACAGATGGGGATGTTTATGTCTCTGAAAATTCTATAGGTGAAATCCTCAAGAAATTTGAAGATCCTAAAGTTGGATGCGTTTCTGGCAGACCAGTATCAATAAATCCAAGAAATGATAAATTTGGTTACTGGAGCCATTTCTTAGTAGACGTTGGAGCCCATGAAATATCCAGAAAAAAAAGATACGAAAAAGGACAATTTCTGGAAACAACAGGATACTTTTTTGCTTTTAGAAATGGGGTTATTGATAAGATTCCTTTGGATGTAGCAGAAGATACAATTGTCCCTTATTACTTTTACAAAAAAGGGTATAAAATTGCTTATGCAGAAAATTCTCTGGTAAATGTCAAATGGCCGACACATTTTAAGGATTGGATGAAGCAGAAAAAGAGAGCAGCAGATTCACATTCAAAATTAACAAAATACGCTCCAGATTTTCCAAAAGTTAAATCTTTTTCAGGAGAAATCGTTGGTGGGTTAACAAATCTGCATTACATTTTCACTTATCCTAAAACATTCGAAGAATTTATCTGGACTTTGGAATTATTCCCTATAAGGCTTTATATGTGGATTTCATTGCAAAAGGATTTAAAATTCAAAAAGAAAGAATACAAAGATGGTTGGAGAGAAGATTTGGAAGTTAAATCAACTAGGACTTTAGATTAATTTGAACAATCTCAAGAATTCTCGCAAGCTCAAAACTTGAAAATCCGCTAAATTTTTTGATTTAAGAAAATCTCTATTTTCCGTTATTAAATAGTCCGCTCCAATTTTTTCGCAAAACGATGCAATAGCAATGTCTCCTTTGTTTAGCCCTAATTCTTTATATTTGTGGAATAAAGCTATAGGTAAAATGTCTTCATCAATGTATATCCCATTCTCCATAACCAATTTAAAGAAGTCCTTTTCTGCATCATTTCTTAGATTCCTGAGAACCTCGTCACGGATAATTTTGTGGAGATGAAAATAGAAACCAACTCTTTGAAATAAAGGGTTTAATAAATTAGATTGTTCATTGATATGTTTAATATATTCATTGCTGTCCAAGACAATGATAACCATCACAAACCCTTAAACCATTTTTTGTATCTTGTTTCCCATTCATCGTTTCTCATTTTTTTAATCTTTGCAATAATCTCTTCTTGGGACAAGTGAGATGTATCCTCTCCAATTATTCTATCTTCCTTCTCCCATTTATCTAATATTTTTTTATTCTGTATTAAGTGTCTATCTGTAAGAATTTCTTTCCTTAAACTTTCCCTAACCAGTTCTGAAAAATTCGAAAACATTCCACCATCTATCAAAATCCTTGATTCTTTTAACAACTTCTTTGGCAATGTTATATTAATTCTTTGTATCTCTGACATAATACACACTCAATACACACTAATATTTAAATCTTTCTAATTCTTTCTTTAACTCTTTTAAGTTCTCAACAAAGATCACATCTTTATTATTGCACATTACACAAATCCTGTAATCCTTATGTATTGTTTTTTTATCCTCAACTAAAGCAATCACTTTTACATTTTTAGCATAAGCATAACCTAATTCCCATGCAGTTCCAGAACTAATCCCTTTCCAATCTAAGACAGCAACAATAACGTCGCACCAATCTATCCTATCTTTATTTTCTTTAAAAATAGGCTCGGGATCCATTCCGTCTTCAAAAATACCCATATCTCTATGAGGCAGATAAGTCTCTCCAAATTCCTCGCAAATTTTATTAACGTCTTCAAGTTTATCCCTATTTTCTTCCTCTCTTAAATTCCCAGCTACATAAATTTTCATAGGCCAATTTTTGATAACTATCTTTAAAAATGTAACTCTATAATTAAAACTATGGTAAATCCAAAAATCGTAACCTCTGCAATAATAATAAAAAACGATAAAGTTTTGCTTATTAAAAGGAAAAAATATCCCGAAGAAAATAAATGGGCATTACCTGGAGGTTTAGGTTCTTTTAAAAAATTTTCAGATCCTCAAGAGGCAATTAAAGATGAAGTAAGATATGATTTAAATACAGATTTTAAAATAAGATCTTTCTTTAATTATAGCTTTTATACAGGATTAGAAGGACCGATAATAACCCTTCATTTTACCGGGACAATTTTAGAAGAACCATCTATAAATAAGGAGGATATATTTGCATACGAATACTTTTCTAAAGAAGAGATGCCAAGTAGGGAAGATATGGCATTTGATCATCATCTTATTTTAACAAATTTCTTTAAATCAGTAAATTCAAAAATGACTTCTAAGGATAAATGTGATTAAAATGAAATTCAATAGAGATTGCAATTCCTTTCCTGGAGTTTATGCATGCGAGATTATGAAGACTGAAGGCTATGAAGACTGCTCTAATTGCATGTTCTATGAGCCAATTGAAAAAAAGATTTTAATCATTCAATTAGGGGCGATGGGTGACGTAGTAAGAAGCACTTCAATCTTATCGGCAATAAAAGAGAAATATGGAAGAAACATAAAAATAACTTGGCTAACGTCTCAAGAATGTAAATTTTTTTTAGAAAACAGCCAGCATGTTGATGAAATTTTAACCTTTGGCTCGGAGTCTTACACAAGATTACAACAGGAGCATTTTGATGTCTTATTTAATCTGGAAATTTCTCCTCCAGCAACCTTATTAGCTAATTTAATTAATGCAAAAGAAAAATTTGGTTATTTTTTTGACAAAGACGGTCATCCTTCAGCATTCAACAAAGGGGCAGAAACTTATTTGCACACAGCATTTTCGGATTATCTAAATAGGATAACAAAAAAATCTTATCAAGAACTAATTTTTAAGGCTTTAGATTTAGAATATAAAAAGCAAGATTATTCATTCAAGCCGAAGATAAACAAAGAATATGCTCAAACTTTCTTGAAAATAAACCATTTAAAAAAAGAAGATAAAATTCTTGGAATTAATATCGGCTCTGCATCAAGATTTCCTTCAAAAACATGGCATTTAGATAAAGTCAAAGAATTAATATCCAAGATAAAGGAGGATTATAAAATTATTTTGCTAGGAGGACCAAATGAACTTGATAAACAAGAAGAACTTGAGAAATTAGCAATAACAAATGATTTTAACAACACCATGGAAGAGTTCTGCTCGGTTTTGAGCATCTGCGATGTTTTAATTACAGGAGACTCATTACATTTGCATTTGGCAATAGCAATGAAAAAACCGACAATAGCTTTATTTTTCACAACGCCGTCATGGCAGATAGAAAATTATAATTTTCTAAAAAAGATAGACTCTCCATTGTTAGAAAATTATTTCATGTCAGATCAATATCACGAAGAATTAACTAAAAGTATTTCAGCAGAAGAGGTATTAAAATGTCTGAAAAGCATGAGCATGTAGTTGTCATAACCGGAATTGTAAAGTTCAAAGATAAAATTCTCTTGTTGAAAAGAAATTCTAAAATGGAAATGCATCCAAATAAATGGTCATTCCCAGGAGGAAAAGTTATTTCAGGTGAAACTTTATTTCAAGCACTGCAGCGAGAAATCAAAGAAGAAACAAATCTGGAAATAGAAGATACTAAAAGATATATTTCAGACTATACATTTACTCGTCCTTCTGGAAAAAATACAATTGGTTTCTGTTTTCTTGTAAATGCAAAAAATAACAAAGTGAAATTAAGCAAAGAGTTTACAGATTTTTCTTGGATATCTCCAGAAGAGATTGAGAATTATAATATTATTCCCTATCTAAAGGATGAAGTAAAAAAGGCATTTAGCACTTGAAAGCATAAATCTTTTTAAATTATGCCTTTTGAGGGAGTTATATGGATCTGTCAGAGTTTTCAAAAAAGAGAATACTTATTGTTGGAGATATTATGTTAGACAAACACATCTTTGGTACAATTTCAAGACTGTCTCCCGAAGCGCCAGTTCCAATTTTAAAAGCAGAAAAAGAATCGTATAATCCTGGAGGCGCTGCAAATCTAGCAAATAATATTTCTTCGCTAGGCGCAAAAGCATATCTCTCCGGAGTTGTTGGGAATGATGAGGCGCAAAAAATTTTATTTAAGGATCTTGAAAATAATAACATAGATACTTCATGTATAATAAAAACTTCAAAGCAAACGATACAAAAAATCAGAGGATTATCAAGGCAACATTTATTATATCATCAACATTTATTCAGAGTAGACTATGAAGACACCTCTCCAATTTCAAAAGATGATGAAGAAAAGCTTCTTTCATTAATAAGCTCAAAAATCAATAACGTAGATGCAATTATATTATGCGATTATGCAAAAGGGACTTTAACTGAAAACTTAGTAAAATCTTTAATCAGGTTAGCAAAAGAAAATAACAAATTAATTACAGCTGATTGCAAACCGATAAATGTTGAGTTCTATAAAAACATAGATTTACTGAAGCCGAATAAAAAAGAAGCAATTGAAATGACTTTAACAGAAAATATAATGGAAGCGGGAAAGAGATTGATGGAGAAACTAAATGCCAACATAGTTATAACGAAAGGAGCAGAAGGTTTTTCTATATTTGAAAAAAATGGTAACTGTTCTGATCTGCCCACTGATGTCAAAGAGGTTTATGATGTTTCAGGAGCTGGAGATACAGTAATGGCATTATTAACATTAGCACTCTCCTCTAATTATGAACTTAAAGATGCAGTTAAATTAGCAGACAGGGCTGCAAGCATCGTTATTAGCAAGCCTGGAGTTGTTTCAATTACCTTCGATGAATTACAAAGATCATTTACAAACAACATAAAAATTATCCCAAAAGAATGGGGAGAAGAGCAGTGGATTGTTAACAATGAAAAATACTGCGGAAAGAAAATGCTCATCAAGCAGAATTATTACTGCTCATATCACATGCACAAAATAAAGGAAGAAACTTTCTATATATTAGATGGAGAATTAGAATTGATACATAATGGAAAATACTTAAAAGTTGGAAAAGGAGAAACTTTGCATATAAAACCTGGCGAGTATCATAGCTTTAGAGCATTGAAGGACACAAATTTCTTCGAATTTTCAACACAGCATTTGGATGAAGATAACTACAGATTAACTAAGTCTTCTTTTGGAGATCATGAAAAATGGAAAAGAGAAATTGAAGAGGCAATAAAAAATGGGCAAGATTAAAACTCGTGATGAAATAAGAAAAATAGTAGAAGATCTGAAAAGAAAAAATAAAAAAACAGGATTTACTTCAGGCTCTTTTGATCTTCTTCACGTTGGTCATGTTGATTATTTAGAAAAAGCCAAACAAAAATGCGATGTTTTGATTGTCGGAGTTAATTCAGATTCCTCAATAAAACAATATAAAGATCCAAATAGACCAATTATCTCTCAGCAACAAAGGATAAAATTAATCGCAGCACTATATATGGTTGATTATGCTTTCTTATTTGAAGAAAAGAACAATAATAAGAATATAGAAATTTTAAAACCAGATTTTTACATTAAAGCGGGGGACTATTCGCTATCTCAATTATCTTCAAAACCAATTGCAGAGAAATATGGGGGGGAAGTGATTTTAATCCCTATAGAAGAAAAGATATCTACGACAGACATCATTGATAATATCAGAATGTTATCTTCAACAGATTCTATCGAGGATCAGAAATTTGAAGGGGGTATAAAGGCGATATTTTTAGATAGAGACGGATCAATAAATGAGGAAGTAGAATATTTACATGATCCAGAACAATTTAAATTGACATCAAATGCTTTAGAAGGTATGAAAAAAATGCAGGATTTAGGATATAAATTAATGATAGTAACAAACCAGCCAGGTATTGGACTCGGATATTTTACAATGGAAGATTTTTTCAAGGTCAATTTGCATATGTTCAAACAACTTTCACCGCATAGGATCCAAATAGATAAAATCTATTTTTGTCCACATACTATAACAGCGAATTGTGAATGTAGAAAACCAAAAATAGGTTTGATAAAAAGAGCACAGGAATATTACCAAGGAAAAATTGATTTGGAGCATTCTTTCTTCATAGGAGATTCAACTACTGATGTAAAATGTGGACAAAATGCTGGTATAAAGACAATTCTTGTTAAAACAGGCAAAACAAAACAAGATAAAAAAGAAGATGTAAAACCAGATTTCACAGCTTTAAATTTATTAGAAGCAGCCAATATTATAGAAGAAAATTCAAACTAAAAATCCTGAATTATAGTAATCTTTAATCCCTTTCTCAATATCAAATTCTGGAGCAAAACCAATTCTTTTCTTAGCTAAACTCATATCACATTCGGTATAATCTTGGTATTTCCCTATATAAGGGTTATCAATGTATTCCGGTTTCCTATTTGTTCCAAGAACCTTATTCAAAATCCTAATTAATTCGTTAAATGTTGTAGCCTTTCCATATCCACAATTAACAACACAACTTTCTTTCGCCTGAGAGGCCAGTAGATTTGCTTTAACAACGTCTCTGACATAGATATAATCCCTCTTTTGCTCACCATCTCTGAATATTTTTGGATTTTCTTTTAACATCTGATAAGCTAATTGATAGATCATTGTAGCTCTTTTTCCTTTAATATTTTCACCTGGGCCGTAAACATTACAATATCTTAAACCTACAAACACAACATCAGGATGTTTCTTGCCAAGTTCTTTTACAACATTTTCTAAAGCAATTTTGGATTCTGCATATGGATTCAATGGATTCAACAAAGTTTCATTTTCTTTATAGGGAGCAGAAGAATTCCCATATATTGCAGTTGAACTAGCGTATACTATTCGTTTACACCCATTTTTGATAACATATTCAAACAATTTCTTTGAAGAATCGACATTAGCCCTAAACATTTCTGTTCTATCTATATTGGTGGTGTCATTTATTGCAGCTTGATGGAATAAAGCGTCTATTTTTCCTATAGAATCAAAATCCAAGCCTACAAAGCTTGGCTGTAGATATTTTTTAACACCTTTAATCTTCCTTTCAGAATCATTCCCAGTAATCAGAACATCATGTCCTTCTTTAATCAGTTCAAGAGCAATATTACTTCCGATAAATCCAGTGCCTCCAGTGACTAAAATTCTCATAAATAACTTTATATAATAAACTTTTAAAAATGTATCCCATAATAAGGAGGACATGAAAATCCTAAAACAAGGCGCAGAATCTGTAATCATTTTAGATAAAAACAGGATAATAAAGCATAGAATCAAAAAAGGCTACAGAATAAAAGATATCGACGAGAAAATCCGCAAGTTTAGAACAAGAAGCGAAGCAAGATTATTGGAAAAAGCAAGCATGAATGTTCCAAAAGTTCTGAATGTGGATGAAAATGAAATGAAAATTGAAATGGAGTATTTAAATGGGGATTTAATTAAAGACATCTTTGATAATTTAAATAAGAAGGAAAGATTAGCAGTCTGCAAGCAATTAGCAGAAGAAGTTTCCAAGTTACATTCTCAAGATATTATCCATGGCGATTTAACGACGTCAAATTTTATCCTAAAAAATGGAAAGGTTTATTTTATCGACTTCGGCTTGGGTTTCTTTTCGAACAAAACAGAAGACAAAGCAGTTGATCTGCATCTATTAAAGCAGGCATTAGAATCAAAACATTATAAGCATTTTAATGAATCTTATACGCAGATTTTAAGGCATTACAAGCACAAAGATGTTTTAAAAAGATTGGAAAAAGTTGAAAGCAGGGGAAGATATAAGGAAAGAAAATAATCGCAGATGTAGTGACAACCATAAAGCTTAAATAAGTGTAGTGACAACCCAATAAGGATGGTAATATTAAGGAAAGTTAAAAGTAAGAATAAAGAATATTGGGTGCTAGTTCATTCTATAAGAGAAGGAAAGAAAATTATCCAAAGAACCAGATATATAGGAAAGAACCTTCCCCCGCCAAAAAGATTGGAGTATCTAAAAAAAGAGTTTCTTAAAGAAATAAAGGGAAACAGATACAAATACTTTTCATCTGAAGATATTGAAAGAATAGAGGGAAAAAAAGAAGAGTATAATAAAGAGATAAATAAATTAAGCAAATTAGAAAAGAAGAAAAAATTAGAGGAGTTTATTGTTAGATATACATATGATAGTAGTAAATTATCAGGGCTTGATATTACTTTAAGACAAACCTATCTGATTTTAGAGAAGGGGATTATCCCAAAAGGGTTTAAAAATCTAGTAATTATAAGGGAACTTGAAAATCATGAAAAGTGTATTATAGCCATAACCAAATATAAGGGAAAGCTCGACCTCAGGTTTATCAAAAAAATGCACAATATTCTCTTTGTGGGTGTTGACGATAGTATTGCTGGAAAATTAAGATACGAGATTAAGAGGGATGTTAAGATTGCCGGAACAGTTTATACTCCTCCTAAATGGCAGACTCTTAGAAAAGAGATGGATTATTTTTTCAAATGGTATGCATCGGAAAACAGGAGATTACATCCATTAGAATTAGCAGCGTTAATCCATTTGAAGATAGCTTCCATACAGCCTTTTGTAGATGGAAATTCAAGATTGGCAAGACTTTTAATGAACTGGATTCTATGGAAAAGGGAATATCCCCTAGTAGATATTCCGATAGAAGACTTAGAAAAATATTACGATGTGTTGGATCATTATCAAATAGAAAAAAATGAAAAGCCATTTATTAATTACATTAAAATAAAATATTTAGAAAAATAACAGGCAAAGTATGATTCAAAAGGATATAAATAAAATAATCTTTGTAATTTAGAAATTCTTATAACTTTTATTCTACTAACTTAATTAATGATTAAAATAGGGATAATTGGCGGGAGCGGTTTAGATAATCCAGAGCTTTTACAAGACTTTAAAGAAATTGAAGTCGATACAAAATATGGAAAGCCAAGCGATAAGTTAACAGTAGGTAAATTGGGAAATGCAGAAGTTGTCATCCTGCCAAGACATGGAAAGGGACACAAAATAACGCCGACAGGAGTTAATTACCGAGCCAATATACAAGCATTAAAAGATCAAAACGTAGATTATATTCTAGCAACAACAGCTTGTGGAAGCTTAAGAGAGGAAATTGGAAGAGGAGATTTTGTTATTCTTGATCAATTTATAGATTTTACAAAACACAGAAAAATAAGTTTTCATGAGGATTTCAAAGATGGAATAAAGCACACTTCAATGGCAGCTCCTTTCGATGAAAAATTAAGAAAGATTTTAATTGAAATTTCTAAACAGCTAGGATTCAAAACACATGAAAAAGGGACAGTCATAACAATTGAAGGTCCAAGATTTTCAACAAGGGCAGAATCTCACATGTTTAGGTCTTGGGGTGCAGATGTAATAAATATGTCAATAGCACCAGAATGTATCTTGGCGAATGAACTAAGTATTCCGTATGCAGCAATTGCAATGGTGACTGACTATGATTCATTTCTAGATGATCTCCCGCCTGTTACTTGGGAAGAAGTATTAAAAGTGTTCAATGAGAATGCTGAAAATGTAAAGAGATTATTAATTGAAGCAATAAAAATATTAGGAGAAGAAAAATTTGATTTAAAACAGCACATCAGGACAGTCCCGCATTGGCCAAAACAAGGGGTAATGTTTAGGGATGTTACAACATTGTTGCAAGAGCCTAAGGCATTCAGTCACGTTATAGAAACTTTTTCTGAAAGATATAAAAATAAGAAAATAGACAAAGTTGTTGGCATAGAATCTCGTGGTTTTATCTTCGGGTCGGCACTTGCGCATAAACTCAACCTCCCATTTATTCCAGTAAGAAAACCAAATAAACTTCCAGCTGAAACAGTATCTGAGGAATATGAATTAGAATATGGAAAAGACAAAGTTGAAATTCACAAAGATGCAATTAACGAAGGGGATAAAGTTTTGATTATAGACGACTTAATTGCAACAGGAGGGACGGTGTTAGCAACTTGTAACTTGATCAAAAAGCTGCACGGAGAAGTTATTGAGTGTGGATTTATTATTGATTTGCCTGACCTAGGTGGAAAAAAGAAATTGCAAGAAGCTGGCTATAAGGTCTTTAATTTAGTAGAATTTGAAGGCGAATAACAATCTTTTTAAAATCACTTTCTCATATTCTTCTTATAGTCCCGTGGTGTAGCGGTCAAATTGATAAAAAATCAAGACTATGCATAGAGGCCTTTGGAGCCTTTGACGGAGGTTCGAATCCTCCCGGGACTATTTATGGAAATAAAAATATGAAGTCTATTACTCAGAAACATTCAATGGGGTGCGGGATTGCTTGTGTGGCTTATATTGCAAGAAAAAAGTATGATGAGGTTTTAGACCTTTTCGAAAAAGGATATGCCGAGACAAGAGGATACTATTGTAGAGATCTGGTAAATGCGCTCGATATGTTGGGATTAAAATATAGTTACAAAAAAGCTACTGAAAAAAACAAAAGTTTAGTAAGGAAAGATGAGTCTATTATATTTATTAGGCGCTCCTCCAAGTATCCTGAGGGGCATTACATTGTTAAGACTAAAATTGGCTGGATGAATCCATGGGTAAATTTTCCAGAATCAAATCCAATAAAATCAGGATTTAACAAAAGATTACATGGTCAGGCTCAATGGGTTTTATACAAAGGTAAAAAATGAACAAGAAACATTTCATGTCAATCTTTATTGCATCTATTATGATACTTAGTGTTTTAGGAATTGCAATACAATATACTACTGGTAACTCTGAAAATATAAAGTTTCGAGGTCAGAAATTTAGTCCATATCAAGGGGGCTGGATAACATACAAGGATAATAAGCAGATAATAATCCCAACGCAGCCAGATCTGCTCCAGTATCAGCAAGTTCCAGATATTGCTTTTGAAGATTTGAATAAGGCAGGTAAGATTTATTTTACCTCGAATCCAGATAATCAGCTTCCGCAGCAAGCGCTGTTTTCAATTCAGAATAACCTCTTTCCATACTTAAACAATGTTATAGTTGCTTGCATTGAAGACTCCCCAACATGCGCCAATCTCCCATTAAAAACATGCAGAGATGCATCTCAAGCAACGATAGTTATTCAAGCTCAAATAGATAAAACTCAAGAAACATCTTTCAATGACAACTGCCTTTTAATAAAGGGGCCAATGCAATTAATAACGCAGCAAGTTGATGCTTTAATACTAAATTTACACGGGATAAAATAAAAAATGGAAGAAAGGACTTTGATGATTATAATTGCAGTAGTGTTAGTATTAGCAGCTCTATCTCCATTAGTCATAATAAAGAATCCAAATAAATATGATTACAACGATTTCAAAATAGAAAAAACCTCAACAGGATGGATGACATGGGCATATAAAGGCGAACAGCCGTATCAATTGCAGTTAAGGCATGATCCTAAGACCTTGGAAGATATCCTAGTGGATTCTGAGATCAGAGAATTGGTTTTGTCAAAGCCGACGTTGGCAACAACTGTAGACCCAAATCTGACATCAAGGGCAGTTCTTGGAGCTATTGATATAGCAAACATTCTCGGAAGAAGATTGGGATTATATGGAATCCAAGTCATAGGTGCTACAACGGAGTTTGCAAACAACGGTACTTATGTTATCAATTGTAGCGATGTCCAGGAAAATTTGAATGTAGCAGTTTTGAAATTAGGAGAAGAAACAAAAGTCTATTTGGAAGATAGCTGCATTATTTTGCAAGGCGAGACAGAAGAAGACATTAACCGGGCAGCAGATCGTTTTATTTACCATATATTAACTGTCATGCCTTAGATATTCAATCCCCTTTTCAAAAGGTGTAGGGTTAAATCCGAAATCTTTTTTTATCTCATTAATGTTGCAAGTTTTATCCTGCAGCAAATTTTTATCAATAAATCTAACAGCGAAATTTGGAATATTTATTCTGATCGCTTTCTTTGATAAGGCTCTGCATATTTTGTCGACGATTTCATTAAAGCTCAAAATCTCACCGCCAACGAAGTAAGTTTTATTCTTTTCTTTGGATTTTATTATATTAGCTATTAAATCTACGAGGTCCCCAACGAATAATGGCTGTAGCTTCATATCTCCGTTTCCAGGAATAACCGCAATGGAATATTTCTTAATCATCTTTATAAGCATTTCAAGGTCTTTATTGTTTCCCCGGCCATAGATAACCGTTGGTCTTAATATAGTATAATTTAATCCTGAATCTCGGACATAGTTTTCAGCAGATTTTTTGGATCTCCCATATCTTGTTTCTAAGATGGCATCATACGAGCTGATAAAAATGAATTTTTTAACATTGTTTACTACGCAGGCCTCAATCAGGTTTTTGGTTCCAAGAGAGTTTACTTCCATGACATTGCCTTTAGTAATTCCTGCAAGGTGGACAACGACGTCAACTTTGCTTGCTTCCAGCAATAGGTCTTTATCAAATAAGTCTCCAAGGTAAACATTTTTTCTATCAAATTTTTTCCTGCTCAATATTCTCACATCATAACCTTTATCGAGTACATTAAGGAGATTCCTACCAACAAATCCGGTAGCGCCAGTAATTAAGATTTTCATGTGAAAAAAGTTTTTGTGAAATATTTATAAAAATATCTGGGTCTTAAATAATAGCCAACAAGGGCTTTCTGCTGGTATCTCATTATTTTTTCCTCGCTTAAGTTGGGGTGATCAAATATTACATGGAAATTGTCATATAGGTCATAATTCTCTGTTTTTATCCTGTCTTTTATCGCATCATAAAATTCAGTTCCTGGAATGGGGGTGCCTATTGTGAAGTTGGCAAAATCAGTATTTAACTTTTTAGAATATTTTAAAGTAGCCTTGATAGTTTCTTCAGTGTCATTCTCCAAACCGATTACATAGAATCCGACAACCTTCATTCCAATCTTGTCGCAATGCCTAATCATTTTTTCCTGATGCTCTAAAGCTATAGGAAGCCTTTTACTTTTCCTTAAAACTTCAAGGTCAGCAGATTCAATCCCAACCTTTATAACGCGAAATCCAGCTTTATACATCAAGTCCAATAAATTTTCATCAACCCTGTCAAGTCTTGTCTCGCAACCTAGCTCGATATCTATTTTTTCTTTAATTATTTGATTGCATAACTCTTCAGTCCTTTTCCTTATCAGAGTAAACATTGGGTCTCTAAACTGGGCGCCTTTAACATTAAATTTCTCTTTAAGATACTTCAGCTCCCCCATCACATTCTCCACGCTTCTCATCCTGTATTTGCTTCCTAAGTTAGATTCAGAAATATAAGGACAGTAATTGCATCCGTAAGTGCATCCCCTGCTAGACAAAATAAAAGTAAATGGTTTCTTTGTAATTATTGGCTCGTAAGAGAATTTCTCAATTGGAAAAAGATCCCAGTCAGGATAAGGTAGGCCATCTAGGTTAGAAACAGGAGAGCTAATTAATCCTTTAGGAATATCCCTTTTATCTATTATCCTTCCAAGTACGGTTTCGACATCACCCTTTATAATAAATTCCGCTTCCCCAAAAAGTTCAGGTTTCATTGCAGGAAAAGGTCCAACCATTCCAACCTTGATTCCTTTCTCTTTCAGATTTTTTAAAGCTATTAATTCATTGCTATGATTTGGCATGCTACCGTGCATTACAACCAGGTCAGCATCATCAACAGAATTAGAAATAGAAACATCATGCCCGTTTTCTTTCATTATAGTCGCACCATATGCATATGGTATATATGGAAAATATTCTCTATTAGTTCTCAAACCAGTCAATAATCTTGCAAAAAACCCCCTACCAGCATTGAAGCTTGTTCCATATCCTCCATTGTAGTCTCTATAAATCTTTTTGTCAGATTTAACATCCAAAAATACAACTTTCATACATAGCAAAAAATTTAATTATCTTTTTAAGTCTTTTTAACATTGGAGATATATGCAACAGAAGATACTGGTGGGGTGCCCAACCTCATTCCACAAAGAATACTGCTTGAAAGAATATGCTGAGGCAATTAATAAATTAACATATAAAAATCATGATGTTCTTTTAGTAGACAATTCTCCAGAAGGGGATTATTCTGTAAAAATTAATGGGTTAGGTATGCCGACGGTAAAAGGCCCATATTTTGAGTCGGCAAGAGACAGGATTATACATTCAAGAATCGACGATAACTATGATTACCTTCTCTCATTGGAGCAGGATGTTATCCCCCCAAAAGATATAATAGAAAGGTTGTTGCAGCACAAGAAAGAAGTAATTACAGCAGTTTATTTTGCAAACAATATTATCCCGGGAGAGGTCTCTTCTAAATTAATTCCTTTAGTTTATGTTTTAGAGGATCAAAAAACAATTTCAATGAGGTCGTTAAATGAAGATGAGCTATGGAAAAATCAAGGTTTAATGCAGGTCATTTCAGCAGGACTCGGATGCATTCTTATCCACAAAAATATTTTAAAAAAAATTAAATTTCGATACGAACTGAATACATTTGATGACCGTTGGTTCTTCATGGATTTATACAATAAGAAGATTCCAGTATATGCAGATACTTCGATAAAATGCAAACATTTAATTTACAATCGGCCTTACCCATGGAGCAAGATTAAAAAATGAAAAAGATTTTAGTAGGCTGCCCGACATCAAGCTATCATGAATATGCTTTGGAAGAATATGCAAGAGCAGTAAAGTCATTAACTTATCCTAACTATGATATCTTATTAGTCGACAATTCTAAAGATGATTTGTATTTTAAAAAATTAAAGTTATTAAATTTGCCGACGATAAAAGGCCGATGGCATGAAGAAGCGAGAGAGAGAATTGTGGAGTCAAGAAATATCCTAAGGCAGAAAGTTATCGACGATGATTATGATTATTTTCTCTCATTGGAGCAGGATGTTATCCCCCCAAAAGATATAATAGAAAGGTTGTTGCAGCACAAGAAGCGCGTTATAAATGGAGTTTATTTCAATTATATAAATGCAAAGGAAGGAACAAGACTGGCTCCTGTAATATGGACAAAAGTAAATATGAAGAAAGAAGAAAGATATTTCCTGCATCCATCACAATTAAATAAAGGGCTGATGAAGATAGCCATTTCTGGAGTTGGCTGTATCTTGATACACAGATCGGTTTTGGAAAAAATAAAGTTCAGATATGAAAAACAATATCCATCATTCGATGATATCTTCTTCGGGTTGGATTGCAAGGAAAATAATATAGGCATTTATGCAGATACAAACATCGTTTGCAAGCATTTAATCAAAAACAGGCCTTGGAGCTGGAAAAATCTAAAATAAAAAAATGAAAAAAATTCTCGTCGGCAGTCCAGTAAATGAAATGTACGAATATTGCATTAAAGAATATACGGATGCAATCACATCCTTATCATATAAAAATTATGATATCCTGCTAGTCGACAATTCAAAAACAGATGCATTCTATAAAAAATTAAAATCGATGAAAATAAATGTAATTCGAGGGAAATACTTTGAAGAGCCAAGGGATAGAATGATAGACGGCAGGAATATCCTAAGAGAGAAAGCAATAAATGAAAACTATGATTTTTTCATGAATATCGATCAGGACGTCATTCCTCCAAGAGATATAATCGAGCGCTTTTTGCAGCATAAGAAGCGCGTTATAACTGGCATTTACTTCAACTACAGGAAATTCACCCCGAGAAAATTAGGTTCAAAAGAAGGAGAAAGATACGGGGGTCTATTCCCCACTGTCTGGAGATTTACAAACAAAAAAGATGTAATTAGGCAGTTAAGGGAAGATGAATTAACCGGGCAGTTAGTTCAAATAGCTTCATCTGGTTCAGGCTGTTTGTTTATCCACAATTCAGTTCTAAAAAAAATAAATTTTCATTATTCAAAAGATAATGATAAACCTGAGAAAAATTACTTTGTTTTTGATGACGCTTATTTCTGCAAAGACTTGATGGAATTAAAAATACCGGTATATGCAGACACATCAATGATATGCAGGCACTTAATAAAGGAGAAGGGTTGGACATGGTCAGATTATTATTCCAAAAATCAGAATAGAAAACAGAACAATAATATTTAAATACCTAATTCTCTTACTAAATAATATGCCAAAAGAAATACTAGTTGGAGAAGTAATTAGCTTTTACAGCCATATTGATGTAATAGCAATCCAGCTTTCAGCTCCGTTGAAAATAGGGGACAAAATTCATGTAAAAGGGGCTACAACAGACTTCACTCAGAAAGTAGATTCAATGCAAATAGAGCATAAAAAAGTTTTATCTGCAAAGAAAGGGGATTCTGTTGGAATTAAGATAAAAGACAAGGCAAGAAAAAACGATAAGGTTTATAAAGCCGAATAATCGCAGTCTTTTCAAGATAGGTCAGTGAAAGCTTGCCTATGCTGGATGTTTTCTGGTTTTGGTAAAGCTTTTTTTAAAAAATAAAGTAAAATGGCAAGAATGCATTCAAGAAAGAAGGGTAAATCCTCAAGTAAAAAACCTTTAACTACTAGCAAGATTACCTGGCAGAGGTATGATAAAAATGAAATAGTGCAATTAATAATCAAGTTGGCCAAATCGCAAAAATCGCCGTCTCAAATAGGCATAACATTAAGAGATTCATACGGGATTCCAAATATCTCACAATTAACAGGGAAATCAATAACGCAGATATTATCAGAGGAGAAGCTGCTTCCAAAGCTCCCTGAGGATTTGCTGAGCTTAATAAAGAGGTATGTAAAGATAACAAAGCATTTGCAGTTGAATAAAAAAGACCAGCCATCAAAGAGGGGATTGCAGTTGACAGAGTCAAAGATAAAAAGGCTGGCAAAATATTATAAAAAGGCAGATAAAATCCCGGAAGATTGGAGATTCTCAAGAGAGCAAGCATCTCTTTTAATTGAATGATGATGCAGTTGTTTCTTGAAAAGATAAGGCAGGAAGCTGAAAAATTAAAAGCATCTGATAGTCCTATAAGGGTAGTTTCTCATTTGGATGCAGATGGGCTATCCTCAGCAGCAATATTAACCAAGGCTTTAAAGAGGCTAAATAAAAAATTTGCATTGACGATTGTAAAGCAGCTTTCTCCAAATATATTATCTCAATTCAAGGCCGAATCTTATGAAACCTTTTTATTTGTTGATCTAGGCTCGGGGAATCTCGAGGATATAAAGGGGGTTATAAATGTTAAAAAAATTATCATACTAGATCACCATCAGCCGCAGCAGATTGAAAACTCTTTTATTCATTTAAACCCGATATCATTCGGATTAGATGGCAACAGAGATGTTTCAGGAGCAGGCCTGGCTTATTTATTTGCAAAATCCCTCGATGAGAAAAACAAAGATCTAGCTCCGCTAGCTTTAGTTGGTGCAATTGGAGACAATCAGGAGGATAAAGGGTTCTCTGGAATTAACAATCTTATCTTGGAGGATGCAAAGCCATATTTGGAAATAATCACCGGATTGAGAATGTTCGGAACTCAAACGAAGCCATTATCAAAAATATTGCAGTACTCAACAGACCCTTACATACCAGGCATAACAGGGGACGAGCAGGCATCAAGAGAATTTTTACAAGAGCTAAATTTGGATCCGGAAAAAAAATTAATCCATCTAGATCACGAGGAGATGAAAAAGCTAGTTACATTTATAATATTGCAGAGGCTTGGCTCGGAGGAAAACCCGGATGATGTCCTCGGCCCGATCTATCTCTTAAAATCAGAGCCGGAAGAATCGCCTACCAAGGATTTAAGGGAGTTCTCAACATTGTTGAATTCATGCGGCAGACTGAACAAGCCGTCATTGGGGATAGCAGCTTGCATGCAAGATAATAAGTTAAAACATGCAGCAATAAGTCTTTTGAATGAATATAAAAGGGAATTGATAGCATCATTAAACTGGTTTTACAATAGCAAGGAGAAAATAACAGAGCTAGAGGGATTGGTTATAATAAATGCAGAGGACAATGTAAAAGATACAATAATAGGGACTTTAACTTCAATGATAGCAAAATCCAACCTCTATCAAGAGAACACCATCCTGATTTCATTAGCACATTCATTAGATGAAAATACAAAGATATCAATCCGCTGCTCAGGCTATAAAAACTCAGGTATTAATTTAAAAGAGGTCTTGAATTCAATAACCTCAAAGCTAGGGTGTCAGGCAGGCGGGCATAGAAATGCAGCAGGCGCTTTAATACCTCAGGAAAAAGAAGAGGAGTTTATCGAGCTGGCAAAGACCTTAAATGGGAAAACAATAATTTTATAAACAAATTTTAGGCTTTAAAAAGGAATGGCAAAGCAGGAAATAAAAGGAAAGAAAAAGCATTGGTATTCAATACTGCCGACATCAAATTTCAGAATACAGGAGATAGGCGAGACATTAACAGCAGATCCTTCCAGATTAATTGGAAAAACAGTTGCAGTGAATGGAATGGACCTAATGCGCGACCCAAAAAAGCAGAATATAAAGGTAACCTTCAGGATAACAGAGATTAAAGATAATAAGGCATTGACAGAGATCAAGTCTTATCAAGTCCTGCCAAGCTCGATTAAAAGAATGGCGCATCAGGAAAAAGACAAGATAGATCATAGTTTTAAACTCGAAACAAAAGATAATATTGCAGTAGTAGCAAAGCCGGTCATTATCACAAGGGCAAAAACATCCCGGGCTGTTTTATCAAAAATAAGAAGGAACTCAGAGGAATTTTTAAGAGCAGCAATTAAAAGGCAGAGTTACCAAGAAGCAATTAATTCTTTATTGGAAGCAAAGCTGCAATCGCAATTGCGGGAGCATTTAAAAAAAATATACCCGATTGCGGTCTGCCATATCAGAATATTCGAGAAGAGATAATTATTTTTAAAGTAAATAACATGTTATTTTTTTATTGCCTCAATTGTCCATATGGCAGTAAGATTTATATACTATTAAAAGTCTTACTCTCTTATGAGAATTAAATTTAAAAAAGGAAAACAGAGATGGTTAATGGAAAAAGCAATTAAAAAAGCTGGTTCAGAAAGAAAACTTAAAAAGATATTAAAAATACCTAATCAAACTGTAAATCACTATAGAACTGAATATGTTAATATCTCCAAAAAAAGACTTGATTTGATTATTAATTTCTTAGGAATAAAGATTAATGATGTAGATAAATTAATAGAAAAAAAATTAGATGAAAACTGGGGAAGACATAAAGGAGGTAGAGATCTTATCCAAAAACATAAATCAAAAGGAACATATGAGATATATATTAAACATTTACAAAAAAGAGGGAAAATAATCTTTACCCAAATGCACAAAAACATGAAGAAAAAAGACCCGGAAAATTACTATAGAATACAATATGAAAAATTCAAAAAAGTAGGTCGATATAAATTTATCACAAAAAGAGGCGAGAAGGTTAGAAATAAACTTGAAAAAGATACAGCAGATTTACTAAACTTTTTGAAATTAAAATACTCTTATGAGCCCTACATTGTTGCAAACAAAAGAGTTTATTTTCCTGATTTTAAGGTTGGGAAATTAATCTTAGAATGTACTGCATGGAGGGGATATTTAAAAGTTAGAAAATTAAAAAGAAAATTAAAAGATTTTGAAAAAGAGGGATTTAATGTTAGATTTATAATTCCAGAAGATATAAAAAAGTTTTATAAACCGTTTGAAGATAAGATAATTACAGGTTTAAAAGAAGCCTCAGTAGCTCAGACTATCCGAGGATTATCTCGATAGGAGAGATGGTAGAGCAATTGCCTTGTAAGCAATAGGCCGGGGGTTCAAATCCCTCCTGAGGCTTTATATAATGGATGTTCTTCAATAATCTTGTCAAAATATCTGCATCTCTTGCAGGCTCAACATTTCTAAAAGTCCTATAATCCTTAAAAATGAAGAAAAGTGATTTCATCATAAAACTTTTTTCAAAAATACAATTTAAATTATTTTATATTCTCAAGTTACATCATAAATCCTTCCAAAATCTTTTTATAACTGCCTATTTTAGAGATAATAAATGAATAACAAAACAACATTAGTAATTTTAGTTAGAGACGAGCTGGAGGCAATAAAGCAGCTCATTCCAAAAATATCGCTTAATTCTGTCGATGATGTAATTATAATGGACGGCCAGTCAAAGGATGGAACAAGAGAGTTTTTACAAGAAAAAGGCTTCAAGGTTTTTACACAAAAAAAGCTAGGGAGGGGGAATGCTTTTTTAGAGTCTTTGGAGTATACTAGCAATGAAAATTTAATCTTCTTTTCAGGTGATGGGAATGAAAACTCAGAAGATATCCCTAAGATGAATCAATATTTGAAAGAGGGATATGATCTTGTAATTGGGGGGAGGTTTATTCTTGGTGGTTCAAAGAGCGATGATTCAGACGATCCTTTAAAAATAAGAAGATACGGAAATATAGCATTCAGCAAAATAGTTGATACCATCTGGGGTAGCAATGTGAAAGACAGCATTAATGGATTTAGAGGGATGAAAAGAACCGCAATGGAAAGGATGAAATTGGATGCGCCAAAGCATGAAATTGAACTGCAAAGCACAATAAGGGCAGCAAAATTAAAATTAAAAATCAAGGAATTCCCAACAGCAGAGCAGGAAAGGCTTGGAGGGATAAGGAAAAACACTGCAGGAACTTCAATTTTAGCATACAGATTGAGCTTGTTTTTAATCAAAGAAATATTAATAGGGAAAAAATTTGCTGATGAAAAATCCTAAAATCTTAGTCGGATGCCCAACCTCATTCCACAAAGAATACTGCTTGAAAGAATATGCTGAGGCAATTAATAAATTAACATATAAAAATCACGATGTCCTTTTAGTAGACAATTCTCCAGAAGGGGATTATTCTGTAAAAATTAATGGGTTAGGTATGCCGACGGTAAAAGGCCCATATTTTGAGTCGGCAAGAGACAGGATTATACATTCAAGAAACATCCTAAGGCAGAAAGTTATCGACGATAACTATGATTACCTTCTCTCATTGGAGCAGGATGTTATCCCCCCAAAAGATATAATAGAAAGGTTGTTGCAGCACAAGAAAGAAGTAATTACAGCAGTTTATTTTATGCCTCGAGGGAATACCCTAATACCCCTCTTGGCTATTAATGAAGGAAAAGAGAAATATGGCTATATCCCTTTTGAATACGTGGATAAGAGCAAGCATCTTATTCATGTGAATTATGCTGGCTTAGGAGTAATATTAATCTCAAAAAAAGTTTTGGAAAAAATAAAGTTTAGGTTTGATGAAAAACCGGGCTTTGATGATTGGTTTTTTTGTAAGGATGCAGAAAGAGAAGGCTTTAAAATTTATGCTGATTTAGGGATAAAATGCAAGCACTTAATCAAAAACAGACCTTGGGATTGGAGTCAAATAAGACTATGATGCCTAAGGTTTTAGTAGGCAGCCCAGTATCTGACTTGTATGATTATTGCTTTGGGGAATTCGCAGACTCAAGAAAGTCTCTTACATACCCTAATTATGACCTATTTTTCATAGATAACTCAAAACTAGAATCTTTCTCTAAGAAATTAAAGGATAATAACCTTCCTTTTACAAGAATAAAGTATTTGGAGAATGCTAGGGAAAGGATGGTAAGGAGCAGGAATCTATTAAGAGAGAAGACATTAAAAGAAGGATATGACTATTTTTTAAATCTAGATCAGGATATTATCCCTCCAAAAGATATAATAGAGAGGATGCTTAAACACAATAAAACTATCCTTACCGGGGTTTATTTCGTCTATAACAGCCAATATTCAAACCAGCAAGCCAGCTACCTAATTCCTACCTTATGGGTTTCAGATATTGATTTTTCAAAAGCCAGTTTAGATGGGGCAAGTGTCAGATTAATGCACCCAAGAGAGTTAGAGGATAATAATGTTGTTAGAGTAGTATCTTGTGGCTCTGGCTGTCTTTTGATTCATAAATCAGCCTTGGAAAAAATAGAATTCCGCTATGATCCATTTTTTCCTTACTTTGACGACAATTGGTTCTGCAGGGATGCTTTTTACAATGGCTTTGACATCTTTGCTGATACATCAATAAAATGCAGGCATTTAATAAAGGAAAAGCCATGGAAATGGACAGAGCTAAAGAAGTAGCCAAAAGCTTTTTATTGGCATTTTATCTTAAAATCCTAAGGGTCCGTGGTCTAGTGGCTATGACGTCTCCTTGACGTGGAGGAATTCGGCAGTTCGAATCTGCCCGGACCCAATCATTTAGCCAATAAATAGCCAATAAATTGCTCTTAACTGGGTTTAAGGATATCTATGAGCTGTTTATAAAGCCCCTTAGCTATTAGGCTCACCACAAGCTATATAAATAAACCAAGTCTTTAAACTCCCAATGAATAATACTCCCAAATTAATGGGACACATGGAGGTGTGTATTTAATGAGAACTAAAAGAGTGTTGAGAAAAATAGCCGCTCTTTCTACCGGTGCAGCAATGCTTTCTGGGTCAATAACAGGGGCACTAGCACTGAGTTATACCTTAGCTGATTACCCAGCGCCATTTATTACAAATGGGGTGTTTTCTGGTGTTATAGCTGTAGGTCAAAATGCGGCAGCATCTGATACAATAGGTCAGGCTGTTTTATTAGCTGATCTGCAAACAAAGGCTGTTTCTCCAGCAGGTGGAACAACAGTTACAGTAGCTGGAGGCATTTCTGAGGATATTCCACTTGGAGCGAATATTTCAGACTCGAATTCATATACAATGGATATTGAGTTAGCAGATGATGATATAGACAACTTGTTAGATGGAACAATCTCTTTTCAAGGCGCAGAATACGATGTAGAAGAGTTTATAGAAATAAATCAAGCAGGTAATGCTGTTTCAGCTGAAACTTCATTGACAAGTGCTGAAGATGATTATCAGACAGATGTTGTCTTGGAAGTAGCTAGAGATTCCATAAAATATTATTATGCATTCTCTGAGTCTATCCAAGTAAACATAACAACAAGCTCTGACCCATTAAACATAAAATTCTTGGGCAAGACTTTAAAGATTACAGACATTGACGACAACTACTGAAGGCAAGTTTACAGCTTATGTGGGCTCAGAATACTTTCTGGATTCAGGAGACTCAGTAGTTGCAAGTGGAAAAACTGTAAAGTTAGTTAGAGTAGGCTCTGCAGGAGCCATAGTAGTAGATGTAGACGGAGTAACTGAGACACTTTCATCTAGTACGACTAAAACAATAAATGGTATTGAGATTGTAAATGATGAAACATTCTACGACAGTAATAATCAGGCTGCATCATCCGCCAGTTTAATTATTGGTAAGGATGCCCAAGAAACCTACAAAGATGGGGATGCATTTGCTGGAGAGGACAAAGATAATCCAGATTGGGTATGGAATGTATCAAACATAAAAGAATCCACACTATCTACAACAGCATCCACAACAGCAGAATTTACAGGTCCATTTTTTGGTATAGAAAATGATTTCATCTACAATGATGATTCAGACAACCCTCCAAAAGTAGGAGAATGTATAGACCTGCCCAATAACTATGTAAGTATTTGCTTAGATAGCTTTACAGTATCAGACGACAATTATGCAACTTATACCTTAGAGTATGAAAGCTCAGCAGATCTAAGTCAGGCAGTAGGAACATTATCAGCTGCTAAAAGCGTTCAGATTAGTACACCACAGTCTGAAGGCATAGTTATTAAGGGAAGTAATTTAGGTAGATTTAATGGCACAGCAAAAGACATTAAAACAAACAAGGTTTGGTTGTATGCAACATCTGGTACAGGAAACTCTGTAAATCTTGGAGCAAATGGCTCAGATATTGGGGTCTTTTATAGGGATGTAGATGACAGTAAAGTCAAATTGGCTGGACAGATCATCAATGAAACATTAGGAGCAGGTTTAGCCAGGCCTTTGGAGATAAACTATGACAATACAAAGGACACAGATATGCAGATATTCGTAGACCATACTTCGACAGATGTAGGCGAGCGAGTAAATGTAACGTTTGTACCCTATCATAGTACAGATCTACCAGACTACAACGATAACATAACCGTAGATTGGGCATTAAGTAGTGGAACCTTTAATTCATTAGGAACAACTGCCTCATCAGAGGAAGCCATAGAATTGCTATGGACAGGAGCAGGAGCAGCAGCTGCACCAACTACAATAGGTACAAAAGATGAAGACCACAGAACAAGATATGGTATCATCATAAGAGATCCAAAAGCACACGGTAGTAGTGATGAAGTTGTATTGGACATTCCAGGAGATCAAGTGCAGGCAAATGTAGTCCTCAAAGGTACATCGACTAAAACAACATCAACTGGTGGCTCTGTAGTAGTAAATCCAATTCCAAGTAGTGCAGCCGCTTTTTCAGAAGAAATTACAAGCGCAAGTGCCCAAAACTTGATCGTAGTAGGTGGTCCAGCAGTAAATCCATTGGCAAATAGCGTGTTTGGCTTGACAAGAAGCGACTTTACACCAAATGAAGCCATGGTTAAATTAGCTGACAATGGTGCAAATGTAGCATTGTTAGTGGCGGGTTATGAAGCTGTAGATACAAGAAATGCAGCTTTAGCAGTAGCCGCTGGCAAATTAGCTGGGTTGAGCAAGGCAGAAGCTAAAGTAGTTTCAACAACGCAAACAGTTGGAAGCTACACAGTAGAATAAAAAGGTTAAAACCTTTTTTTCTTTTTTCTTTTCGATTAAATTTTTAAACTAGGTTTTTTATCTATCCATAATGAATCATCCTAGAGTTCTGGTAGGCTGTCCAGTATCCGAGTATCATAGCTATTGTACAAAGGATTATCTTTCTGCAATAACACATCTTACATATTCTAATTACAATGTCCTTCTAGTAGATAACTCAAAGACAAGCAGCTTTTTTAAGTTTCTAGAGAAACAAGGAATTAATGTAATAAAATCTAGGTACGACGAAAACCCGCGCGAAAGAATTATTAATTCAAGAAACTTATTAAGGCAGCATGCATTAGATAATAACTATGACTATTTGTTCTCATTAGAGCAGGATATTATCCCCCCAAAAGATGTTCTAGAAATCTTAACCTCGCATAAAAAAGATGTAATAAGCGGGGTTTACTGTGGCAACATTAAAGTAGGGGGTAAGTTAAGAATCCTTCCGCTAGTCTACAAATTCCCCCCAGAATCAAGGCTAGAAGAGGCAAAGCAAGTCATTAATGCCTCAAATCTAAAAGAATTAAAAGAAGAAACTGGCTCTTCATATCTGGAAATGGTTAAAGCATATTACACAATTGAGGAGCTGGAGAAAGAAAGCTCTCCAACCCTTGTGCATTCCTGCGGTTTAGGTTGTGTTCTTATAAGCAGAGCAGTACTAGAAAAAGTAACATTCAGATACTCAGAGAAATACGGTGGATGGGATGATGTCTGGTTTTGCGAGGATACTAAAAAATTGGGGTTCAAAATCTACATAGATCCAAAGATAAAATGCAGGCATTTAATCAAAAACAGACCTTGGAGTTGGAAGAGTCTTCTAAAATCGCAAAATCATAAGTAGCTTCTCTAGAAATAGGTTCCTTTAGTCTTACCCTTGTGAAGATAGTGCAACAAGATTATAGATAAAGAAAGAACTGCAATTATGATAATGCCGGGTAAAAAATATTGAAAATAACCCTCATTTATCTTTTCATCAGCAACATTCCAGTCAGAAAGGTCTATATCCGCTTCAGGATCCCAATCCTCAAGTCTTCTAAATAGCAGGTTTACCTTATCTTTCTCACTATCTATATTCAATAAATTAATGCTTAATTCTTTTCCACCTTTCTTATCAAAATCCAGCCTTAATTCATATTTCTTTGTGAGAAACAGATAGTCAGGAGTATGTAATCCCCTTTCTAAAAAAAGAAATAAATCCAATTCAATGCTATTATCTTTGATTTCGTCGATAATTAATGTATTGTTATACCCCCCATATTCAAATAAAATCCTATCGCTCTTCTGCAGCCATAAATCATACCTATCGTTTGCATTGAAGTCTAATTCAAAAGTTTTCCCTTCATCTGCATAAGCCAAAGGCAGGAGCAGCAGATAAAATAGACAACCAAGGATCATCAGTCTTACATTCATGAGGAGGATATAAAAAATCTCATTTATAAATTTTATCAGAATTAAAAATATATAATAAAAAAAGAAAAAGAAATTTATTTCCTTTTATTCACATAATAGCCGATTGCTACGATGGCAACAATAACTATCAGTGTCCACCATAACCATGCCAAGCTTCTTCCAGCGACTGGTGTAACTTCTCTTTCTTCACGAGTTTCACCAGTTTCTGTAGTCTCTCTAGCTCGCTCTTCTTCTGCTTTAATCTTTGCAGCTCCTTCCTCTAACTTAGTTACAGTTACATCAGCTACACCATTAGCAACACCATTCAATTGAACCTTCATATCCTCTGTACCATCAGCATTTACATCAACAGATTTGCTCTGGCCAGCATTTAACTTAACAGTTATTGGGTCTGATGCTATCATTAATGTAACGCTATTTGCAGTCACTTCATTGAATGTTATTGTGTGCTTTGTAACTCCATCAAAGCTAAAACTCTTTACTCTTCCCTGGCTTGCCTTGAATGTAGCTTGTGGAGATGTAGTAAAGTCAACATCAAAGCTTACTACAGCAGCTCCTCCACCTGCTCCCCCACCACCCGCTCCAGCAGATGAAATACTTACACTAAAGTCATTTGAACCTGTTGTTTGAGTTTCATATTCATTATCTACAAAGTCAAATACTTTACACTTAACACCATAAGATCCTGTTGTTCCTATATCTAATCCACTAAAAGTTTTTTTGTTTGTCCCGCTAGTACTGCTCTCCTTATCGTAGATTTTCTCCACTCCGCCTGGTTTTATTAATGTCCATTGATAAGCCTCTACTCCGCTAGCACCATCGCCTCCAGTACATGTATACTCTATAGTATCAGCAGTTGTTATTCCTCTTGTTGCAGGTACACCCAATGTAGCAGTTGGAACTGTTCCATCAACCGTAATCAAGAATGGCCCTTCATATGTAGTATAATTATTAGGCAAATTCCCAGACAGTTTATAATCGGCACTGGCATTACCTAAAACTATGTAGAACTGGAGAGTATTCCCGTCACTAGCATTAGCATCTATGGAGTATTCATAAGTACTTCTGGTATTTGATTGTTCATTTACCTCAAATACTGTACTTAAATTTGAAGTATTTAAGTCATTCTCCCCATCAAAGTTTGTTATGTTTAAGAGATATCCATTATTAATATTCATTGCACCAGTTAAATTATAGTAGAAGGTAATAGGTGTATTATTTCCTGGCTTCGTTGCTCCCAAAACATCAAATCTTATAGTCCAGTTAGTTGCAGATAGATAATCACTGCTTCCATCTGTATCACTACCACCATTCCTAATATTTCCTCTAGCATCTTCAATAGTTATATTTGGAATATAAGGCAAGGTATCATTTATTGAAATACTAAATGGTTGGGCCCCAGCATTGGAATCATTAATAGTTATTTCATTATTAAATGAATCATTCATAAGTATCATAAATGATAATGTCCTATTTCCACTACCTGTTCCAAAGCTTGTAAAGTTAGTATTCAGATGAGCAGCTGAAATAGTCCATACATACTTGATAGCATGAGTATAACTAGCATCAGCGGCAATTGAACCTATTGGACCTTGAGTAACAATAGGCCTATTAATTCTAGTATTGCTTGTTAATAATAATTCTCCTAATTCTTCATTAGTTCCATTTATGAGGAGCCATGCCATATCCCCATCAACACTGCTGCTTACATCGCTCGAATCATTTGCAGGATTCTGCTCATAGAATGTTGCTGTCACAACTAGATTAGATTGGTTGCTCAAAAATGTCATAAAATCATCATGAATAGTTCCATTAAATGTCCCATTCTCCCAAGTAGTATTTCCATCTGAAATATTCAACTCGACTAATGTTGGAGCCCTACCATCAATATAAGTTGTAAGAGTTGTAGTATTATCAACAGTAGCCGCATCATTAGAGCTAACATTAATAATAAAGTTAGATCTGTCTTCTCTATTACTAATTGCAGTTACATTGAAACGGATAATAATAGAAGTATTCTCAAGATTTAATGAACCAATAGCACTCGCATTATAACAATTTATTTGTGTAGCGCTTAGATTTAAGCATGTCCAATCTCCTATAGCCCCATTTACGATAGTAACATTAGAGAAAGTCACATTTTCAGTAGCAGCAACATCGCAATCAGCAACTGTTCCAGTATCTGCCATGCATGCAAAGCCTGAAGATTCATTACCCGCTTGAACATCACCAATGCTCATCCATCCGCTAAAGCTATAATTTGCATCCCAAGAAACAGTAATATTAGTTATATTATTTCCAGTACCATATGTAACAGTCACATTAGCAATCTCGCTATCTCCTCCTTTAGTAGTATTCTCATATTCAATGCCAGCATATTCCCCGCCATATACGCTAATATTAGCGGATCTCAAAAGATCACTAGGACTATCATCCGAATCAACTATAGCATTACTAACAACCAAACCAATAAGAAGAAGAAAACCAAATAAAATAGACACACCTACTTTTTTATCCATTAGATACACACCCCTTTGATTTATTTTTGATAAACTCAATATTATCAACCTCTTTGAATTACCAATATAAAATCATATCCCATATATAAAGCTTTCGTCAATGGTCGTATTAAGTTAAGTAATAGTAAATGACCCCCCTTATAATATTCTTTTTAGCTAAAAAGATAATTAGATGGGGTTAATAATCGGGTCTGTAGAAATCTTTATAATCCTTCATTTTGAGTTTTATCTACATGGCAATAACCCAAACAATACAGGAATTTGCATTGCAGAGCTCACAAGGAAGTATAGTTAATCTAATCGTAGGGCTTATATTAACATTAATTTTCACATTTATAACAAGCAGGTTATATGTAAAGTATGGAAGTGCCCTATCCAACCGAGAGAGGTTTGCAAGAAACTTTGTTATCTTGGGCATGGTTACAACATTAGTCATCTCTGTTGTGAAATCATCATTAGCTCTCTCTCTCGGTCTTGTCGGAGCTCTCTCAATTGTAAGATTTCGTGCAGCAATTAAAGATCCGGAAGAAATAGTATATTTATTTTTAGTAATTGGAATAGGATTGGGATTAGGGGCTAATCAATGGATAATAACAACAACCGCATTTGTGATAATCGTGGCTGCAATAACTGGGAGATCTTATCTAAAAAGAAACCCAGATATGAGGGGCCTATCTTTGCTAATAACAATACCGGCTCCAAGAGAGAATTCATTTTCAAAGATAAGGCAAGTTCTCGCAAGAAACTGTAAATCTGTTAATCTGAAAAGATACGATGAAAATCAAATAGGCCTAGAAGCGCTTTTTATAATAGATTTTAATAATATTAGAAGCCTTGAGAACATTAAAGATGAACTGAAGTCCTCATTCAGTCAAGTCCAGATTTCATTTCTTGATAATATTATATAATAATCATGGAACTAAATAAAAAAAAGAAGTTCGATTACTCAGAACCAATAACTAATTACAAGGCACGTATATATATAATAGGCATAATTATAATCTCAATAATTATTATGACTTTTTTAGTAGGTATCTATTTTGGGATAATTTATACAATCCAGATAAACGATTTTTATGATAAATTCCCACAAAAGTTTGATGATATCCCTCACTACTTCCAGGGTAAGTTTTTCAATTCTGAAAAAATGTATATTGATATAAAGTTCTTAGATTACACAAAACTCAAAGAAAAAAGAGATGAGGCGCTACAAAAAGGCATACTAATCAAATCAGGAGATGATGAAGTTCCAGCAACTATCACTTATAAAGATAAATCGGTTAAAGTAAATCTTAGATTAAAAGGTGATTGGGTTGTAGATCATCTGACAGGTAACAAATGGTCCTTCAGAATCAATGCAAAAGGAGATAATGCAATTATGGGGATGGAGGAATTTTCCTTGCACAGACCAGAAGCAAGACACTATATTTACGAATGGTTGTTCCATAGAGCATTGAAAAAAGAAGGCCTTATCGGATTAAGATATTCATTTTTGACAGTGATTCTTAATGGGGATAGTCTCGGAACTTACGCATTAGAAGAGCATTTCACGAAACAACTTTTGGAATCAAATAACAGAAGGGAAGCTCCGATTATAAGTTTTAATGAAAATAGAATTTGGCAGATTAGAGATGAAATGCCTTTTTTTATCTCTCAAAATAACGAGCTAGAAATAGAAGATGAAACATTTTTATCGTCGGAGATAGACTCATATTCAACAAAGAAAGTAAATGAAGATCCAGAATTCCGTAATCAATATTTAATGGCAAAAGACCTGCTAGAATCTTTTAGAATAGGGAGATTAGAAGCGAGTGATGCATTTGATTCTGAAAAATATGCAAAATTTCTTGCTTTAACTGATCTGTTCGGAGCATGGCATGGCCAAGTATATACAAACATGAAATTTTATTATAATCCAATAACCTCAAAATTAGAACCAATAGGGTTTGATGCATCAACAGGTGAAAAAATATCCGGTCTAATAATTAATCCACAAAATCCACTGATTACTGAAAAGTTCATAGAATTATTATTTAAGGATTCAGAATTCACAGAGCAATACATCGAGGAGCTGGAGATATTATCACAAAAAGAGTATCTAGACGATTTCTTTTCAGAAATTGATAAAGAATTGCAAGATAATCTAAAAATAATTTATAGAGAAACCCCGAGTTTTGATTTTTCAAAAGAGATATTCTACAAAAATCAGGAAGTTATCCAAGAAATGTTAAATCCAAAACTTGCAATCTTGCCTTATTTTGAAAAGTATGAAAACAGCATTTTAACATTAAAAATAGGAAATTTTCATGCTCTGCCAATAGAGATACAGGATATCTTCATCGAAGATAAAAAATTAAAACCCATATCCAGAGAAATATTTGAAGGAAAAAAGGATGGAGAAATTATCAATTTCAAAAAAATAGAATTTAATATACCTAATGAATATAATCTTGATGTTTCAGAAGAGTCTATCAAAGAAATTCAGATAAATTATAAAATTCTGGGAGCTCAAAAAATATTTTCTAGAAAAGTAATCCAGTGGAAGTATCTGGATACAAACTCATTTGAAGAGGACATATTTAGGAAAAAAAGTAATGCAGAAAATTTTGGTTTCTTGATAATTGATCATGATAAAAAATTAATTTCAGTTAGGCCTGGAACTTGGACTTTAGATAAAGATTTAATTTTACCTACAGATTTTACATTTAAAATAAATGAGGGGACAAATTTAGTTGTAATTAATAATGCACGCATTGTATCATATTCACCATTGCGCTTTATATCTATAAAAGATAATCCAATATTAATTGACTTCAATAAAGGAAAAGGGGTCTTGGTATTAAATGCTAATAGAGAAACAATTTTAGAGAATGTTATTTTTGATGGTTTGCCAGATCCTTCAGGAGTCGGTATTGGATTAACGGGGGCAATAACTTTTTATGAATCTCCTGTATTAATAAATAATGTAGCTTTTATTAACGGGAAAGCAGAGGATTCTCTGAATATAATCCGTTCAAATTTCACTATAAGCTCAACCTTGGTTAAGGGAGCAAGTTCTGATTGTATAGATATAGACTTTAGCAATGGAGTTATTAGGGATTCAACATTTGAACAATGTACAAATGATGGAGTAGATTTCTCAGGAAGTAAAGTTAAAATTAACAATATTAAAATAGATAAAGCAGGCGACAAGGCTATTAGTATTGGGGAGTTGAGTGAAGTAAATGCAGAAGGAATCTCTATCTATAATTCAAATATAGGGATAGCCGTCAAGGATAATTCTAATGTAGAGATGAATAACCTACAAGTTTCAAATACAAAATTTGGAGTTTCATTGTATCAAAAGAAACCAGAGTTTGGACCAGCATCTGCAAAAATAACAAGTATCGATATGGAAGAAGTTGAAATTCCTTACTTTATCGAGCATGGTTCTCTGCTTTATGTTGATGGAAAAGAGATAAAAGAAAGGATATCAAGAAAAGAATTAGTAGAATATAGTTTTGATGGTATAACAACATAGGGTAATCATTTAAAATGACAATTCAGATTAATAATATTAGCTTTTTTGGATATGAGAGAAAATTTAGGGTAGATGAATTAACAAAAGAAGAAGTAGAATTAATTATAAAGAAAAATGTAGGGCATTTTAATGAAATCTTTCATCAAAGGGTTATAAATAATATTTATTTAGATACGCAATCTTTTTCAAATTATACAGATAACCTAGATGGGATTCCTGAGAAAATCAAAATAAGGATCAGGTGGTACGGTAATACTTTCGGCTTGATTAAAAATCCACATTTAGAAATAAAGATGAGAAATGAATTTTTAGTAAATAAAAGAAAATATCCGCTGAATGATTTTAAAATAGATAATGATTTTTCACTTGATGATCTTAAAAAAAATATCATCTCTTCTAAAGTACCTAATCGGATTAAAGAAGAAATAAAATCCTTAAGATTTTCTTTATTTAATACTTACATAAGAAAGTATTTCATGTCAGCGCATAATGTGTGTAGGTTGACAATTGATTCAGATATGAGATTTATTTATTTATCTAAAAATACCAATTTATTCTTGAAAAGAGCTAGAGATGATGCAATCATTGTAGAATTAAAATATAATAAAAATAAGGATAATATTATAAGTATGTTCTCTTCAGAATTCCCATTTCGGATGACTAAGTGCTCAAAATATGCTATAGGTATTGATAAATTGAATATGAATAATCTATATTAGTCTTCAGTAGAATATTAATAGAGGGTTATATTTAAGTCAAATTTAAAAGGTTTATTAATTGATTTAAATAAATGAAGTGGTTTAAAAAATTAATTTTTTTGTATCTTTTTTTTGTTATAGTTAAAATTTTCTTAGTTTATATGATCCCGGCACCAAGTGAGTTTAATGATGGCTATATCTATGCAAAGATGGCTAGAAGTTTTTTTAATTCATTTGAGTTTAGTGTACATGGAATCCCGGCAAGGTTATATCCCCCATTATATCCGGCCATATTATCCATATCCTATATTTTCAAAGATATGCATATAGTATATTTTACTATGAAGATCATAAACTCTATACTCTCATCACTAATAATCTTTCCAGCATGGTTAATAGCAAGAGAATTTGTTTCGAGAAGAAAAGCGTTCATTGCAGCAACATTGGTTTCGATTATCCCCTCGAATTTTTCCTTTGCTCCATTTATAATGGCAGAAAACCTATTCTATCCGCTGTTTCTTTTTACAGTTTACTTTGCTTATAAATATTTAAAAAAGAATTCGCATCTCTATGCAGCATTGTCAGGGTTTTTCTTAGGATTAACATACCTAACTAAGACAACCACAATTGTACTTGTCATTTCAATTTTTTTATTATCCCTATATAAGATCGCAAATAAAGATATATGTATAAATAAGTTTTTAATTTTCTGTTCAGCTGCACTTGCTATAATTATTCCTTGGACAATAATAAAAGGATTAATCTTCGGATTTACTCCTATTGGGATTTTCGGGGTTTATGTAACTGAAGCAGCTAAATTTACTCTTTCTAATTTTTGGAGCAATTTTGCAATCTGGATAATATTATATTCTGGATTTATTATTTTGGCATCTGGGATTATATTCTTCGTTTCAAGTGCTTTATTATTAAAAAATAAACAGACAAAAACTATCTTCTTGATCTTCCTTCTATCCACAATCACAATAATCTTAATGGGAGCAAATCATAATGTTGAAGAATCTACTATAAATTCACAATACATTACCGGAAGACCTGTGGGAAGATATATTGATACAACTTTATCATTGCTTTTTATCTTGGGTTTTATAGGATTAGATATGTATATAAGAAATAAAGAAAAATTGCATAAATATTTCAAAAAAGTAGCTATGGCAACCATCCCCATAGTTGCATTCTCTTCATTACTTGTAATGTTCCCGTTGTTTCCTGTGAACAACATGTCATTAACATGGTTAGGACTTTCAAATTTTATATTAGATATCTTGATCAATAACAAGGTAGATTTTAATCCAGCATTCTCTTTAATCAATATTATAATTATCGCAGCAATTTTGACTTCAATTATCTTAGTATTTTCCTATAATCTTCTTAAGGTTAATTTACAAAAGGTAATTGCTTTTTTTATTCTCTTTTTTATCTTGGTGAATGCAAGTAATTATGCAATAGCTTATTACAATTCAAATACTTATTGGTATAAAGGAGAGCAAATGCAATTAGGAATATGGTTCAATGATTTTGATAAGGATAGAATTTCAAATATCCTTATTGACAAGAGAGATTGTGGTACTCAAATAGATAAACTAAGTCAATATTCTCTTTGCCATTATCCCATCTTTACAATCATAGGATTTTGGTTAAATGATGAAATCAAGATACAAGTTCCTGATAATCTTGAAGGATTTGATTACATAATCTCTAGACACAATCTACCATTAGAGATAATAAGGGAAACAGAAAGTGGGATAAAAATATATAAGACAAAATAGGAGATAGAGAAATGATAAAGCACAAAAGAAGATTAATTATCTTTTTAATATCAGGAATTTTGTTATTTTATATATTGCAAGGGATAAATATAACAAATCTTTCTCTCTTGCTTAAAAATGCAAATTATCTTTTCCTTATGTCTGTCATCCCCCTAGTTATAGCCATATTTTTCATAAAGGTTGCAAGGCTAAATCTTATCCTAAAAATAGTAGGAATAAATATTAGATTCTCGGAACTGTCAAAAATTTTTCTTATAGGAAGTACGTATGGGTTAATTACTCCGGGGAGGGTAGGTGAGTTCGGTAGAGTGTATTATTTTAATGAAGACAAATCAAAGACTTTTCCATCATTAATAGTAGAAAGATTAGCTGATATTTTTATCCTAGTAATGCTTTCAAATATTACCCTCTTCCTCCTCTTCAGAGATATATCATTAATATTTATCTCCTTCGTAGCTTCATTATTTCTCTTGATTTTCACATTCATATTGATTAATAAAAAGGTGGCTTATTTTGTCTTGACAATTTTTAAAGTAAGCAAAGATAAACGGAATGAATACATGGAAAACCTGTTAGAAATTCTAAAAAGAAAACATTTATCTAAAATTCTAATGCTAACACTGTTAAATTTTACAATTTCATTTATAGTAGCATTTGTAATTTTAAAGTCTCTAGATTTTTCTGCCAATTATCTTCTTATTTTTTCTCTGCCAATTATCATTTTATTTAGTAATATTCCTATAACAATTTCAGGAACGGGGTTAAGGGAATTTATAACAGTCTATTCTTTTACACAATTAGGTGCAGTTCCAGAATTGGGATTTTCATTTTCACTGATATTGTTCTTAACAACTATCTTATTGCCAGGATTAATTGGATTTTTCCTTATCCTTAGAAAGTAATTTGCTTTTTTTAAGAATTTCATCAACAGCGTTATAAGAAGATTTTATTATATAATTTACATTCCTGCTATTGGGATAAATCATGACATTCCCAGCAAAATACAATCCCTTAATCGGGCTTTCTATATTAGGCATTATTTTAAGAAAATCAATCGTGTAAAGTGGTGTAGCAAAAGCATTTCTTGAGATTTTTTTCCAAAGAATGTCCTCTTCTTCGAGCTCTGGAAACATCTCTTTTAAAGAATCCAAAAATAGTCTAATTATCTCATCATCATTTTTATTCCACCATTCATTATTTTTTTCTACATATTTTCCAAGATAAACAATATGATCTCCTCCATAGTGTTTCTCATTTTCTAAGTTTGTATGCTCTACCATAACTCCAAAAGGAACATCTTCAGAGAGTATATTAATCCAGTAAAAATCACTTAATCTTATTTTTAATCCTACAAGTACGCATATCACTGCTTGATAATCAATTTTTTTTAATCTGTCTTGATAATCTATAGGAAAATCTTTAATTAACTTTAAACTTAGATTTATTGGCAGAGTGTTAATAACATAGTCGCCTTCAATTTTTTTCTTTCTTCCATTGCTTTCAAATTCAACAATGAATTTCTCACCTATTTTTTTAATGTTTTTAATCTCAGAATTCATATGATACTGAACAGATCTTCTTGAAGCTTCTTTAATAGAATTTAAAATAGATTGATAGCCCCCTCTAAAGTATCCAAGTATTTCTTTGCCGCCTTTAGATCTTGTAATTGCTCTGGCTTTTATCCTTTCACAAACAAAAGCAGCAGAAGCCCTTTTCATAGACATTCCGAATTTTATCCTTAATAGATATCTAAAAATTTTTTCATAAGCCTCATCCCCCCATTGATCTTTCAACCATTCTTCGGCATTTAATTCCTCCAATTTTTCTGTGTCTTTCTGAAAATAAGAAATTTTTAAAGTCATCAGTCCGAACCTTATCCTGTTTAAAAACTTTAATGGTTTAAACCTTAATAAGTCAAGAGGAGTAGACATCTTATACAATCTCCTGTTGTAAAAAAATCCAACTTTAGACTCGTTCCATTTAAGCTTGTCATATAAATTCAGCTCTCTCAGCAATTCTAAAAAGATATCATCGGTCGTATATACAATGTGGTAAAATCTTTCTATATCATAGTTTTTTATTTTGTAACTTGAAACTAATCCTCCGACAATCGGTGCTTTTTCAATTACTTCTGCATTAATCCCGAGCTTAGATAACCTATATGCTGCTCCAAGTCCTGCAGGTCCTCCACCAAGTATAATAACTTTCATCGCTCTAAAATCTTTTCAATTTCATAGTTTTTTCTAGCATCATAGTAAATCCTTATTTGTATTTCAGCTAAGAAACCAAACATAATAAATAAAATTCCAATTATTACAAGGAATATGGAAGCTAGCAACAAAGGTCCAATATCTGCCTCACCAAATCTTAAATAATATAATATGGTAGTAATGGTTTTTATTATACCCAAAACAAGTCCTACTAAGATTAATATCCCCCCTATAAATCCAAAGAAATGCAAAGGTCTTCTTGAATAATCCAGCCAGAATTTTACATAAAATAAATCCAAAAATCCTTTAAAAATTCTTTTTGCATTATATTTGCTTTTCCCATGCTTTCTCTCACTGTGCCTTACTTTCACTTCTCCTATTCTAAATCCGTACTGAGAAATAATTGCAGTTATGTACCTGTGCATATCACCATATAGGTTTAGGTTTTCCACAGCCTCCTTTCTATAGGCCTTCAAAGAGCACCCAGAATCATGTATATCCTCCTTTATCAAAAATCTTCTAAATGAATTAGCAATCTTTGAAAAAATTCGCTTTTCAAGTGGATCTATTCTATCAAATCTCCAGCCACTGACAACATCATAGCCATCTTCGATTTTTTTTAGCAATCCAGGAATATCTTCAGGATGATTTTGCAGATCCCCGTCCATCGTAACAATGACATCTCCGCTAGAATACTTAAGTCCTGAAACTGTAGCAGCGCACTCTCCAAAATTTTTCCTATGTTTTATAACCTTTACATGCATATCTCTTTTATAAATTTCTTCTAGAATTGAAAAGGAATTATCTTTACTTCCATCATCAGTAAATATGATCTCGTAATCTACACCGATTTTATTCATAACCTTGCTTAATCTAGTATATAATTCAATGAGGTTTCCTTCTTCATTATATACGGGTATTGCCACTGAAATTTTTTTGAATTTCATAAGACGTCTTCAAACAGAGAATATTATAAATTTATTGTTCTCATAAGCAACTTGAAAATTTAGCTTCTTAGGTTTATCAAATATAATGTAATCAATATCATACTCTTCTTTAATTTTTAGTATATCCTCTTCAGAAAGTTCATTATAGTTTTCAATGCATTTTTTGCTTTCTTCAAGAAAATTACAATTTATGAAATTCAGCCTTTTTAAGTATTCTGGAATTATTTCTTCTCCATTTGGGTTTAAAATTATCCCCAACCCAAGATCCTTGCCACTTACAAAAATGCTTCTTTCAGAATAAAATCTAAAGGGTTTGTCATAGCGAGTAACAAATAATGCATCCTTTTTAGTATTGTTTTTACTCCAAAGTTGGATGTCAATCCATTCATCATAATAATCTGTCCAAGGCAAATTAACATGGTTCTCCCCCTTCCAAATATTCGCACCTATCGAGCCAATAATTAAAAAAACTAGAACTGAAGAAATCAAAGCTGCCTTAAACCACTTTGTTTTTTTAAAATATCTAAGGATTATAAAAGCAACTATAACATATAATAGGATAGCAAGATATACCTTCATATTCCCGTTGTAAAACAAAGCAACACCTAGAAAGATTCCAAGAAGATTGTGAGAAAATTTAGGCTTCATAATAAGACCATAGATATAATTTGAAGAATATAAAAGGGCAAATATTACAAGAAATGGAGCACTTCTAAGCAGATGTAGTTGTATTATGCTTCTAATCGGCAGAATTTCAGAGAACACAAATCCAAGGATGAGCATAATAAATACAGCCAGTGAAAAAATAGCAATAGTCCTATTATAGATTTCTCTTTTCTTATTTCTAAATTTATATGCAAGAAAGAATAATATCATAATTGGAATGAAATTTAACCATACAGATATAGCCCATGTTGAAGGAAAAAGATGCAACCCTGCTCTAGTCCTGGCAACATCGATCCATAAAGGACTAGGAATGAGACTTTCCTTTTTTCTGCCAAGCACAGTAATTAAAAAAGGCAAGGAAGCTATTATTAAAGAGCCAAAAGATAAAAATATTTTAAACTTTCCTATTTTATTAAATTTAAAAAGAAAATAGAGTAAAAACATTGATAGAACAAAAATGCTAGTCATTCCATGAAAATTAAAACTTAATCCAAGAAAGATAAAAGACCATATGTATCTTCGTTTCAGAAATAAATAAATTGCCAGCAATAAAAATGGAAAGACAAAAGTAGAATGCTGAAGTGCATAATCCCTAGTATGTGCTCCTCCTATAGTGTTTTTTGGAATAATAGAAAATAACACAGATAAATAAGAAACATAATCATTGTTGAATAATAATTTAGTTAGCTTAAAAATCATAATGAATGTAAAATATAATAAAAAGAAATAAAGGAAGAAGCTAGTCCACTCTAATTTATCTCCACTCAATCTTACTAATAAGTCATAAAAAAATCCAGGATATTCTGTATTATGAATGTAAAAATCCCTAGTATAAAGGGTGCTGTCTATCTTAGCCTTAGCCAAAGAAAAATAATTTGTATGGTTTTCTTCTCCAAACCTATATCCTTCTATTAAAATTGCAAAAATTGTTAGTAATAACAGGAATATTAGATATTTATTTTTCATTGAACCTCTATATAAAGGCTTTAGTAAACCTTCTAAATATTTTTTAATGGCCGATCTTCAGCTTTCTTTGATGCACCCATAGCAAAATATCCGCAAAGCATTGGAAATGTTTTAGATAATGAAAAGTCCAGACTAGGAGAATAGATGAATCTAAAAGGATATGGGATGACACTTCTTCGTTTTGAAAAATTTATGATGAAGCCTTTATTTAAGAGCATAGATTTTAACTCATTTAATTTATAAAAGTTATTTCCCTCTTTCACGCAGTTATTTGAGACTCCAAGAAATTTTAACAATATCCTTATAAAAATGTTTTCTATATTCGGCTCACAAATAACAAATACACCTCCAGGTTTCAAAATCCTATTTGCCTCCCTAATTACTTTTTCAGCTACATTTTTATTAAAATGGTTAAAAGTAACAAAAATTACAACGAAGTCGAAGTGCTCATTTTCGTAATTGATGTTGGTAGCAGATCCCAATACGAATTCGGTTTTAGGATAAATAACTCTAGCAAGTTCAATAGACTTATCAGAGATGTCTAGGCCTACAGTTTTTTTTGTAATGCTATTAAGATAGTCTGCAGAATGCCCTATCCCGCATGCTATCTCTAATCCGACAAGCTCATTTAAGCTTTTTTTAAAACAGGAGTTGAGAATTTCAATAGTAATGTTTTCTTTAACTTTTGCATAATATTTATATCTTTTCCATCTGTTAAAGTAAACTTCTTCACATATTCTATTAAAAGATTCTCGTTGCATGTCTTCTATAGTAGTATTCATACTAAGGTTCAACTAACAAGAAGAATTATAAACATTATTATTGAGAAATTACAGTTACTGCTGCAGAAGCCAATTCCCTGAATTCTCTAAAAGATCTTACCTTAGAAATCATCTTGAAAACATAACTAGGTCTTAAGTAGAAGCTCCTATAAGCTTTTTTCAGCCATTCATCTAGCTCCTTGCTGGATAGTTTACATCCGGGGACTCTTATCTCATCACTCTCAGTAGTCTTTCCTACAGTGAAATCTTTCCAGTAATCTCTTCCAATCTCATCTATGACATCATCGTACAAAGGTGTGCCAGCAATTGGAGTTAATTTATTGATCTGCACATAATCCAAGTCTAAGCTTTTAGCAAATTCAATAGTCTCTTTTACAGACTCTTCCGTTTCTCCTGGAAATCCAATAATAAAGAAACCGAAAGGAGACATGCCTGCTTCCTGTGTCCATTTAACAGCCTGCTCAATTTTCTCTCGTGGCATATATCTCTTCATTTTATGTAAAATCTCTTCATTAGCAGATTCAATGCCGTAGTTAACTCTCACACATCCTGCTTTCGCAATTAATTGTAGCAATTCTTTATTCACGCAGTCTGCTCTAGTTCTAATGCTGAATGTAAGTCTTTTATTTAACCCTCTTCTTATGATTTCATTGCAAATCTTTTCAGCTCTAGGTTGATTTATTGTAAATGTCTCGTCATAGAATATAATCTCTTTTATTCCATATTTATCAGCACATTCCTCCATCTCATCTACTACATCCTTGTAATCCCTATAAAAAGCAGTCTTGTCTGTGCTGCAATATGTACACTTGTAAGGGCAACCAGTAGCAGTTAGCATAGTGCTTACAGGCCTTCTTTTAGAAATCAATGTAGAATATCTCTCATTGGGCAGCAAATCCCTGGCAGGATGAGGTATGCCTTTCCAATAATCAGTTCTTCTAGGTCTTGGAGCTGTTATTATAATTTTACCTTCTCTGTCTTTATATCCAATGCCTTTAACTTTGCTCAAGTCTTTTTTACTCTTAAGGGATTCCATCAGCTCAGGCAAGGTCTCCCAAGCTTCTCCAATTACAATATAATCAACAACATTGTACATCTCTAAAGTTTCTTTAGGATATGACAAGGTATGCGGTCCGCCAAGAATCATTTTAATGTTTAGCTTTGACTTGATATACTCCATCCATTCAACAGTTATCTTCAAGCTCGCAGTAATAACTCCAAACATCAAAAAATCAGGATTGTGCTCTTTTATCTTTTCAATCATCTCTTCTTTTGTATAATGGATAGCATAGCCGTCGATTATTCCAACCTCGTATCCTCTATTTCTCATGTAAGCAGCCAAATAAGCAACACCTAGAGGAGGAAGAACAACGCCTTTCTTGGAGTAAAGTTTATGAATCTTCTTAGTATAATACAATCTCTGCATTTGTTGAGGTGGTTGTATAAATAAAATCTTCATATTATCTCCAAAAGTTAACAATTGTTAAATAAATATTTGGATACTAGACTTTATATATTTTTCTCTCAGCAAGTTTATTTTTAGACCGAGTTACATAATGAAGGAACTAATAAAAACCAAATCCATTAAAGAGATTATAAGAAAAACTAAGGCAGGAATAAAAATTCTAAATTCATAATTTAGTGCTTAACACTTCTTCGGCAATTCTCTTATAAGGTATAATCTTTATCTGTAATTCTCTTGTTTTATCAATGATACCTTTATGAATTTGGAGTTCAGGATCATATTCCATAACTGCCCAAGGATGTAAGCACAGAGATATATAAATTAGTTTGTCTCTGGACATCTCAATTGCACTTTTCATGAGACTTGTATAGTGTTGAAGGATTTCTTCAGGGTCACTAGGAGTTTGTTTTAGATACTTGTGCGCTTTTTCAGCAGTAAAAATATCATCATGCCAGCCGTGCGAGGGAATCTCCACTATGTTATTATATCCGATATTATTATATGTATGTGGTTGTCTTTGATGTGTCAGTTTTGCTTCAATAGAATCTTCGCCTCTTAAATCAGATGAAACAAAACGTAATCCGGTTTTACTTAATGCCTCAACCATTTCAGGGAGATCTGATAAGTCATGGTGATATCCCATGGGGGTTCTTAATCCTATAGGATCGATATCTAAAATTTTTTTTAGAGTTTGATTTGCTTTTTCAACATCGTCTACAAATTGTTGCCATGATACAATGGGTTTACCTTCATTCCTTTTAATTCTCCTAAAAATTAGATGAGAATAACTATGCTGTTGTATATCATTCAATCTACTTCTACAATATATCCCTCTAAGCTCGTCTTTAGAAAAATCTCGTAAACATTTTTCTAAATAATCTCCAAGAATAAAAAAAGTTCTTGGCACATTTTCTTCATCTAAAAAATCAGAAAGCCGGTTTATAAATCTTAATTGCTCTCTCCTAAATTGCTTACCATTATAAGAATCAGCAAATATTCCATAAGGTCTTTCAGTATCATATCCAAGAGATAGTATCACATTAGACATTTTATTTATCTATCTAGAAAGGTAATTCCTTTTAATCCATTCAGCAGTTCTATCAATACCTTCTTCAAAGCTTATAGATTCTCTAAAGCCTAATTGTTCTATTTTTGTAGTATCTGGAACTGGGTAGTAGTTTTCACCGAGCCTTTCTGGACGATAAGTAATCTCCAGTCCGGGATTATATTTCCTAATTAATTTTTTAGCCAAATCCTCTATTGAGATCCTTGTTTTGGAAGCAACATTATAAACTTCCCCAACAGTTTCAGATTCATGCCGAAGCATAAGCATATTTGCTTCTACAATATCATCAATATATGTAAAGCATCTGAGTTGCTTTCCACCAAAAACTATAGGGCTTTCTCCTTTTAGGATTCTACTCAAGAAAATACTAATTACTCCTACCTCTCCTTCAGGGTCCTCTCTCGGACCAAATACATGAAAATATCGTAATACTCTAACATCTATTCCAAAATTCTTAGCATAATATTTACAATAAGACTCTACAGCATTTTTACTTATCCCATATACCGTGCTTGGATTTTTAGGACTCTCCTCTTTCATGGGGGTCCTATCTATAGAACTACCAAGAACAGATCCAGTAGAAGCATGAATAATTTTGGTCCTAGAAGACCCTCTAGCTGCTTCTAGTATCATTGAACTACCCAAAACATTAGTTTCAATATCGGAGAAAGGGGCTTTTAAAGAATGAACTAGCTTAGCAGCAGCTTCATGGAACACATAATCACTTTTTTGAACTAGATATCTTGTAAGTGCATAATCCGTTATAGATCCTTGAATAAATTCCACTCTTTGATCGTTAATGGCATCTTTTAAGCGTTCGACTTTACCGCTATTAAGATTATCTAATATCTTAACCTTTCCAGCTCCCTCTTTTAAACATCTATCTACTAAATGGCTACCAATAAAACCTGCACCACCAGTAACCAGAACTGTCTTTTCTTTCAGTAACATTTTAATTGAAATTAAAAAACAGGTTTTTTAAATATATTGCTTATTAAGAATATATAACCCTCAACTATATTAATAATTTCGGGATAACACACAAACTCGACTTTGCCAAAACTTTTAAATAAGGTTATTTTGAAGAACTTGATTGGGGGGTAACTATGTACAAACATTTAAAGGTCTCGCTTGTTATTCCGGCATATAATGAAGAGAAGCTAATAGTCCCAACACTAGAAAACGTACCTAAAATAATAGACAAGGTTTATGTTGTAGATGATGCTAGTACAGATAATACCCATTTAATTGTTAATAAATTAATCCAAAAAGATAAACGGATAACTCTCCTCAGGCATCAAGCCAATAAAGGGACTGGAAATGCAATTATAACTGGATATAAACAATCTTCTAAGGATGGACATGACATAGCTGTAGTCATAGGTGGAGATAATCAGATGGATCTTGCCGATTTAAATAATTTTCTTGAGCCAATAGCAAATAATGAAGCAGACTACACGAAAGGGAATAGGTTCCTTTTAGGGGGGAATGCTTATACAGACATGCCAAAAAAACGCTTTTTTGGTAATGCTATCTTGACCTTCATGACCAAATTTGCATCTGGCTATTGGAAAATTTTTGATACTCAAGATGGCTATACTGCAATATCTAAGAGGGTTATAGATAAGGTTGATTGGTCGAGAGCATCAGTAGGATATGGTTATGTTTCAGACTTCTTGATTCTTTTTAATGTCTATAACATTCGAGTCAAAGATGTTCCAAGAAAGGCAATTTACTTAAAAGGAGAAAGACAATCACAGATTAAAATTTTTAGATATATGATAACTGTTGGTCCTAGAATTATTAAAAAATTTTTCTGGAGAATAAATACAAAATATCTAATCCAAGATTTCCATCCGCTTATTTTATTTTACTATTTCTCTTTTGTCTTGTTGCCCTTAGGCACAATCTTAGCATTTAAAGTAGGCTATCAAGGGCTGACTGGGCTAGCTTCCGGAAACCTGGCAGTTCTTTCGGCCCTATTGCTAATCATGGGCACACAATTCTTACTTTTTGCAATTTTGTTTGATATGCAGGCAAATCAATAGATTATTCAGTTTCAAAATAATTAATTTATCAAGAATACAAATTCTTAAAACCTCAAAAATATTTGATAAATATGTAACAATTTTTGGGGAAGCTAAATTTTTAAATATATCTTTATTCAAATTAAAAATGAACTATGATATTATTAGATTATTAGATAAATATATGGGGGTACCATTATGTTTTTTGTTTTCTATAATAGATAGCTTATTCCCAAAAGGTAAAAAAAGAGAAATAAAAAATATCCTAATCATAAGATTTTGGGGGATTGGCAGCATAATACTCTCTTCTCCGACATTAAAGACTATTAGGGAAAATTATCCACAAGCTAAAATTTATTTCCTAACAATGAAGAGAAATGAAGGGGTTTATGACGGCAGCAATTTAATGGATGAGATTATCTATTATAATTTCAAAAATTATTTCAATGTTTTTAAAGATTTTTTTAAAGTAATTTTCTACATAAGGAAAAAAAAGATTGACCTGGCAATTGATTTAGAGCATTTCTCGAAATTTTCGAGCATAGTCACTTATTTAAGTGGAGCATGGGAAAGGGCAGGTTTTTTCACAAAGGGGCAACATAGAGAGGGGGTATATACAATTAAGGTTCCATTCAGTGATTATCATCACGTGGTTGAAAACTTTTTAAATATTCCACTATATATAGGTTTGAAATCAAACTCTGGTAATCTTGTTAAACTTCCTGTGACCGATAAGGAAAAGATTTATATAAATCAATTATTAGAAAAGAATAAGGTAGGCAAGAAGGATCTAATAGTGGGGATAAATATCAATTCAAGCGATTTTGCAATTGAAAGAAGATGGCCAAAAGAAAAATATGTGGAACTGGCTGATAAAATATTAAAAAAGCATCCGAATGCAAAAATATTTTTTATAGGAGCTAAGTTTGATAAAGAATTTGTGCAATCTACAATAGATATGATTCGGGACCATTCAAAATGAAAGAAGAAAAAAAGAGGGTAATTAATCTGGCTGGAGAAACTAACTTATTAGAGTTGGCAGCGTTTATGGAGAAATGTGATTTGTTTATCTCCAATGATTCAGGCCCATTACATCTGGCAACAGCAATGGATGTCCGAACAGTATCTTTTTTCGGACCAGAAACCCCTGCATTATATGGCCCAAGAGGAAAGAAGCATTCCATTTTATACAAGAAACTGCCCTGTAGCCCATGTATCACGGTTTATAACAATAAGACGGTTCGCTGCCCATATGATTCAAGGTGCTTAAAAACAATAGAAGTAGATGAAGCATTCAAAATAGTTGAACAAAAATTAAAGCAGATTAAAAAATGAAAAGGCATATTGTTCTCGCAAAGAAAATAATTGAATCTAATTTTAAATATCTGGATTTTCCATATAAATTAACATTGATTACAACTTATAACTGCAACAGCAAATGTTTAACTTGCAATATCTGGAAAATAGATGATTTCTCCCAAGAGTTAAAACTGGAAGAATATCAAGAATTTTTTAAGAAATCAAATGAATTCTCGTGGGTGGATATAAGTGGAGGGGAGATATTCTTGAGAAAGGATATTGTTGAACTAGCTAAGGCAATAACAGACAATTGTAAGAACCTATATATGCTGCATTTTCCAACAAATTCCCTTCTGCCTAAAAGGGTTATAGAAAAAACAAAAGAAATTTTAGAACTGAAACCGAATAAATTAATTGTAACTGTCAGCTTGGATGGCAATGAGGGACTACATGATAAGATAAGAGGAGTGAAAGGCAACTTCGAAAAATGCATGCAAACTTATGAGGGATTAAAAAGTATGGGTGTTGAGACCTATTTTGGTTTTACTCTATCTAATTACAATTTAGGTATGATTGATAAAACTTTTGAAGCTGTTAAAAGGAGGTTTAATCACATCACATGGGATGATTTTCATATGAATATCTCAAATTCTTCAGATCATTATTATGGAATTAAGATGAGACAGCTTACTACTGCCGAAGTTGTTTCTGAAGTAAACCGGTTTATTCAAAAGAGAGGAATTCCAAGGACACCTGTTCAAATACTAGAATATAGGTATTTAAGCAAAATCGAAGAATTCTTGAAAACTAGAAGAACCCCTGTTACATGTAAGGCTCTTTCATCTTCATGTTTCTTAGATCCAAAGGGGGATGTTTATCCTTGTAATTCTTTTAGTAAAGTAATGGGGAATATAAGGAACTATGATTATGATTTAAGGAAGATATGGAACCTGCCTTCTACTCAAGAGACAAGAGAAGGAATAACTAAAGGTAAATGCCCGCATTGCTGGACTCCATGTGAGGCATATCAGAGTCTTTTAGGAAATTTATTTAATCAGGAGGTAAAGCATGAAGTTATTGATGATAAACCCCCCATCCAAGCATGCTGATGGCTCAACGAATCCAAGAATATATTTACCAATTGGTTTGCTTTATCTAGCATCAATGCTGGAAAAACACAATCATCAAGTAAAAGTATATGATGGAAGGTTAAGTGCAAAGATCACAAAGGACTCAAATGGAAACATTCATTTTGGCGATAGTTGGGAAGAAGTTAGAAAGGTAATTCAGGATTTTAATCCAGAAATAGTTTGCATATCCTGCATGTTCTCAAACCAAAGCTCACAGGCATTTAAGACAGCCGAGATTGCAAAAGAAATAAGCAAAGATATTCTAGCGGTCGTTGGGGGACCGCATCCATCTGTTGATACTGCATTTGTAAATAATAAATTTGTTGATATCCAAGTATCAGGAGAAGGAGAGTTCACCATCCTTGACATTGTTGATTATTTTAATGGTAAGAAGAAACTAGATGAAATAAAGGGTATTGCATTCAAAGAAAATGATGAAGTAAAAATTATGAAAAAAAGAGAATTTATTGATGCTCTTGATGAAATCCCTTTTCCGGCATACCATCTAGTTGATATGGAGGAATATTTTAGAAAACAAAATCACGGTTATGGGGCAAGACCATTAATTAGGGGAAAGAGAGTTGTATCCATAATCACTAGTAGAGGCTGTCCTTATGAATGTACATTCTGCTCAATATTCTTATCAATGGGAAGAAAATTCAGATATCATTCTCCCAATTATGTTTTAAATCATATTCAATTATTAAAAGAGAAATATGGAGTAGACTTTATTCTATTTGAAGATGACAATATGTCTTTAAGATTAAAAAGATTTGACGAAATTTTAGAGGGTATGATCTCAAGAAGGTTAAATGATGTTAAATGGGGCGTAATTAATGGATTAAGAGCAGATACTTTGAGCAGAGAGATGATGCTCAAGATGAAGCGAGCTGGCTGCTCATATGTAGTGATAGCGATCGAATCAGGAGTTCAGAGGGTTGTTAATGACGTGATTAAAAAATATCTTGATTTAAAGAAAGTAGTCAGAGTTTGTGAGGATGCAATGCAGGTTAAAATGGAGATGTATGCATATTATATAGTTGGATTTCCTGATGAAACAATGGATGAGATAAAGCAGACAATAAACTTTGCAATGATGCTTGATGATAAATATGGTGTATTCCCCATGGTTAACATAGCAACACCGTTGTATGGGACTGAACTCTATAGCAGAGCAGAAGAAACAGGATCTCTTGTGCAGGAGGTAACAGAAGAAGGCTTGTTAAAGGCAACACAAACTCACGGCTCAGGATTGATACAAACTTCTGAATTTACATTTGAAGATTTGCAAAAAGAAAATAAAAGATTGAATAGGAACATTTTCAAGAATCTTGTTAAAAGATCAATTCTTCATCCTCCTTTACTGGTAAATTATATCTCTACTACGATTAAAAACCCATATGTAATAAAGAAATATGTCTTCGGGAAAGGTTGAATGGCAGAAAAAAACAAATGGGGTGAATTCTTTCAGAAAAAAGGATTTCTATCTTTATTTATAATATATTTAGACAGGATTTATTTTTCAAAGAGGGTTAAAAATTTTTTGGTTAAAAATTTAAAAGAAGGAGACTCTATATTAGAGCCAGGATGCGGCTCGGGGTATGTATCAATACAATTTGCTAAAGAGGGATATAATGTCACATTTCTAGACAATTCAGATATTGCATTAAAATTAGTTAAAGAACAATACCCAAAAGCAAATACAATTAAAGCCGATATAAATAAAATGCCGTTTAGGAGCAGTACTTTTGATCTGACATGGAACTATGGAGTAATTGAACATTTTGATAATCCGGAGAAAGTTGTGAAAGAAATGATAAGGGTGACAAAAGAGCAAGGAAAACTAATCTTAGTAGTCCCGGCATATATGTCACTGATGCATTTTTTGTATAAAATACTAAATGCTTTTAATCTTTGGACAATAGATAAACAAATATTTTTCAAGAAGAGCGAGCTCAAATCTTTATTAAAAAAAGCCGATTTAGATAAGATAGAGATTTCAAGGCCTATACTATCGCTAGGATTATCCTTATTTGCTTCAGCAACTAAAAAGCAGCAAGAAAGTCCAAAATAAATATCATTGATATACCAATTACTATCAATGGGATCATTCTTTTTTTGATTTGTGAAAATACAAGCCCGGAACTAATTGCAATAATTGGGTCTAAAGGGATAAAATATCTTCCGGCGCTTTGTGTTCCAAAGCAAACACCATTTTTGATTAGATAAACTGGATCACACCCTAACAAAACTGTCAAGCCAAATTGAACTAGAGGAACTAATAACAAGAAATTTAGATTTATTTTATCTGAGTTATTATAGAATTTTTTAATACCAACTAGAGTAGTTATAATAAGTGTTATACTGGCTAGTCCTACAAGGAAAAATATTTTCTCCTCTCCACCATACACTCCACCCCAAAATCCTCTTGCTAGATGAGCTAATCCGGAAAATAATTCTCTTTCCTTAAAATAGCTAGTGATATCTCCAAAAGGACTGTCAAATAGGATTTTGTTTCTGATTAGAACACCACCCCCAATTACTATTGCAGTTAGAAGAGAATATGAAAGTAATTTTGCTTCATTATATTTTCTATTGAAATATTTAAAAATGATGTAAATTGCTAAAGCTATAAAGATTGCAATGGCAGATAATCTTGACAATAAGCCTAGGCCTGCAAAAACTCCAAATATTATCGCATTTTTCTTATTTTTATTAACTGCGAATCTGATAAAAAAGTAAAATATTAGAGAATAAACAAAATAATACATGATATCATTATGAATAAAGCCGCTATGGTACAAGTGAACTGGTAAGAAAGCAAAAATAATCAAGGAATAGGTAACAAAACTCTTTTCATTTTCAAAATAGTTAGAGATCTTTTTTAAGGACAGGAAGAAGAATATATTAGCACAAATCATTAAGACAACAGAAAGAAATTCAAGCAACAATAATCCCTTACCCGGTGAAAGATTGTAGACAAATCCCCCGAGAAAATAATACAAAGGACTATGGAACATACTTCTAATATTTTCTTTTGATAGATCTCCGTTTATACCCGCATCAGAATTAGTCTGAACTTCTCTAGGCAGATTCCAGGTATTAGCAACATATTTGATTGTATTAAAATGCCAATAAAGATCAGAAGAAAGCTTTATTTCTTTTTCAATTGTATTCCCCTCTTTATAAGAATTTATAACTGGATAGGAATATATCGAAAGACTTATTAATAATATTAAGATAAACCTCTTGTAATCATCTTCCATAACTAGTCGGTCATAGAATAATTAATAAAATTATCCAATTAAAATAGTAAAATGCCTCCAAAACAAAAAAAAGTATTGCTTGCTATAACCTGGGATTATTATGGCGCTTATAAGACCAAGCTAGCGGTGGCTGTTCCTAAAATACCTAATTTAGCATTGGCAACAATTGCAGCACCTTTGATGGAAAAAGGTTTTATTGTAAAGATATTTGACCCGAATATAATTGAGATAGATCCAAAAATAGCTTTCTTAAAGATGCTTAATGACTTTCATCCAGACTATGTAGCGATTTCATTCCCCTCAGCATTATATTCAAAAGCAAAAGAGGCATTTAACATAGTTAAGGACTTTGATAAAAATATAACTACTGTTGGTGGAGGTCCGCATACTTCTGTAGAGCCCAAGAAAACATTGGAAGATATGAAAAACATGGATGTTGCAATTGTGGGAGAAGGGGATTATACATTATTAGAAATGGCTCAGGGCAAAAATCTTAAAAATGTTAAGGGTATAGCTTATAGAAAAGGTAAGAGAACCTTTACCAACCCAACAAGGAATTTGATAGAGGATATAAATATGCTTCCATTTCCCCGCTGGGATTTATATGATTTATCAAAGTATCACAGCCCAAGAATAAGCTCTAAAAAGTCTCCGATAGGTTCTGTAGAAACCAGCAGGGGTTGTGCATGGGGTTGCACTTATTGTAATAAAGGAGTTTTTTTCAAGAAATGGAGAGTTAAAACACCAAAAAGAGTAGTCGATGAAATGGAATATATGTTGGATATAGGCTTCAAGGAAATAAGGATTGAAGATGATATGTTTACCACGGATAAAAAAAGAGCAAAGCAGATTTGTGATGAAATAATAAATAGGGGGTTGAAATTTCCTTGGAATTGTGGTAATGGTATAAGGGCAGATTCTGTTGATTTGGAGTTGCTGAAAAAGATGAAGCAGGCTGGTTGTTACAGCATTAGTATTGGTGTTGAATCAGGCGATCAAAAAATTCTAGATAATATAGACAAAGGAACAACAGTAGAAAAAATAAGAACTGCTTTCTCATTAGCTAAGCAGGCAAAAATAAATACCGTAGCATTTTTTATGATTGGTTTACCTGGGCAAGATGAAGAGTCAATAAACACTTCAATAAAACTTGCAAATGAAATAAAACCAGATGCATTGAAAGTAGGAATCACAGTTCCACTTCCAGGAACTACATTATACAATCAGGTAAGGGCAGATGGAAGAATACTGAATGAAGACTGGGATAATTATAATTACAATGATGTAACCTCAACTTATCGGCATGACACCATGGATTGGCCCATAATAAATAAATATTTAAAAATTTTTTACAGAAAAACACTTCTAAAACCTTGGTTTATATGGAATAGAATAAGAAAAGGAATCCTCTCTGGAGATTTATTTTATGATGCATACTATTTTCTAAAAACCATTAGATATGGTTGGTAATTCTTCTATCTGATGTTATAGATCAAGTTCCATTCTTTATCTCTGAAAATCATTTAATAGGAAGATAAACCTCTTGATGTAGCGCACTTGATTTGTAAATCGCTTCAGCTAATTCTAAACTCTTTCTTCCTTCAAAGCCATCAACTAAATGTCCCAGGTCAACTACACTTGCTTGATAACTATCATTTTCTAAAATACAGGATTTTACTCTTTGATAGAATTGCCTATGTGCAAAATTTGGAATCGATGCAGGATTTGTTAATCTGCTACTATATGCTCCATCTTCATTCGTATAATCTCTGAATTCCCATAACTCTGTTTTATCAGCTGCCAATCCCCCAATTTTAACAGAACCATTTTTGCCATATATCGCAATAGCTCCTTCTAAATTTCTCGGATATGTGCAAATTGTAGCATCTATTGAGCCTAATGCCCCACTTTCAAATTCTACCGTAGCAACACCTGTATCATCAGTTTCAATGCCAGGATGACCTAAATTATTCACAATAGAATACACTCTTTTTATTGGTCCTCCAAACCACCGAAGTAAATCAAGATGGTGTATTGCCTGGTTTAGAAAAATCCCTCCATCCATATTCTTAGTTCCTCTCCAAGAACCAGAACTAAAATATTCTTGGTCTCTAGTCCATTTCAAGACAACACTTAATTGATATATCTCTCCAAAGCGCCCTCTGTCTAATGCCTTTCTTGTCTCTATAACGGGAAGATGATGCCTGTATTGTTTCACAACAAATAACCTTGTACTGTTCTTGTCACAAGCTTCAATCATATCATCTGCATCTGCTAAATTAAGGGCCATTGGTTTTTCTACAATCACATCTTTTCCAGCGTCGGCTGCTTCAATTGTCATTTCAGGATGTAATCCCGAGGGGGTGCATATAATAACAACGTCAATATTTTCATTTCTCAACATATCTTGATAGTTCCCATAGCCTATAGAAGGATTATATTTATTGACAACTTCTCCAAGTCTTTTTTCATTAACATCGCACACAGCTACAAGCTTGGATTCAGGTAGTTGTTCAATTGCATCCAAATGCTTTGAAGATATTCTTGCACATCCAGCTAAAGCAAAATTAAGATAATTTTTCATCATCTAGATTTTTAAAGAATGCTTAATAAATTTTATTATTATAAGAGATATATAATCTAGCTCAACAATATAAATAATTCGGTTGGCGGTGATTCCTCATCTTTAGCGTGATGCTTCATCTTGAGGTGAGCCGCCAACAGGAAAAATAAAGGATTATTAACAAAGGCTCTTTCTTTTTTACGTCGGTAATCTGACGTAAATGTATAAGGCCTCATACAGCCAAAAAAACTGTACGAGGTGAAGTAGGCATGAATACTGAGAAGTATCAAGAGTTAAAAAGCCTTTCGCATAGCAAAGGCCAAAATTGGTACCATGTAATTTTGGTACCAAGAGCAAGATGCCCGGTGTTTCGATTTGAGCCAACCAAAAGGTTGTGTGAAGAAGCACTTGTAACAATATGCAAAAGACACAAAGTAGAACTTTTTGCATACCAAGTAATGCCAGATCATGTGCACATCTTTCTTTCTTGTCCACCAAGAAAGCCCATTCTGAAAGTTTGTGCAATGATTAAGGGAGGAACATCTTACTACATAAGATCTAAGATGCCTTCCTTGAGAAGATACCCAAGACTTTGGAGCAAGGGCATCTTCTACAGAAGTGTAGGCAATGTAAGTGCAGAGTCAATAAGGAACTACATTGAAAACAGTAAAGGAAATGATTGGCATCAAACCAGGAATATGCAGAGAAGCTATTTTAAATTCGGGCGGTGGAAACCCCGAGCTTTAGCGTTCGGGGTAGCCCGAATTTATTTTATTTATCTCATTACATATATGGCAAGGATACCCAATAGTTTAGTATTGGGGGGAATTGCCATCCTCCAATAATTTTTTCTTTTAGCATTTTATCATGAAGAGTGCGCAAGGAATTTCGCGCACTCAATTGCAGT
>Ga0209542_10000510_pt1 | contig 93983 bp, 93 predicted proteins | sample RifCSPhighO2_01_FD_184028 | JGI IMG/M metagenome (GOLD analysis project Ga0209542, IMG submission 184028) | Soil microbial communities from Rifle, Colorado - Rifle CSP2_plank highO2_0.1 (SPAdes) (version 2) | ecosystem: Environmental > Terrestrial > Deep subsurface > Rock core/Sediment ...
AAAAGCAAAAGAAACTACTTGAGGAGAATATCTACCATCCAGGCCTCAATGTTGAACTACTGGAACCGCGACATTTGCGCATTTTCAGTTTCCGCGTTGACAGAAAATATCGCGCCATTTTCATATTTACCGCGAGAGATACGATAGAAATCGTCGATGTGAACAATCACTACGCGTGATTGACCAACCGTGGGAGAAAGTTGAGAAAATTTGACTAAAGATTAAAAGAAGGTCATAGTCTCTTCGGACTGGAAATCGTTCCTTGTCCCTTGAGAAGTGGAGTCTGGCAATGGATACGTCCATCAGACTGGAAATGGCACGCGAGAAGCTCGGCACCATATGCGAACAAGTCGCACGCACCGCGTTCGTCGCGCAAGAGGTGCTGCGGGCTACGAAACCGTACATGACATACCTGTCCGGTTTTACGCCGCTCGATGAATACATGTCCGGCACCAGTGGGATTACGGCCTATGACAAGTCCCAATGGCCCGTGGATGTATGGATCTATAAGTTCCCCGTTGGGGTCTCCGGAAGAACACGGGTGCGTCGCCTTGAGATTCTCATCAACCAAAGGGAAGGTGTGAAGCGCTCCCAGAATGCGCGACGCATCGTCGAGAAGCGGTGGATGTACACGAAGACGCTACTCATCACGCAAGGGGGAGAAGTTCTCGTTTGGGACCTCACCACCCATCGTTTTCGTAAGGGCAAGAAACGACGCATGTCCATCCGGAGCAAATTCCGCATTCTGGAGGGTAGAAGAGCACTCGCGACCTACCTTTCGAACGCACAGACGGCTCGTGTGATAGTCGTCGCTCTCGGATGGATGGTCACGGACACCCTTGAGGAACGCAGGGAGCGCCTCAAGGCGACAGCTGAACTCGAAACATTCATCAAGATGCTGGAACAGCACATGTGGTAACACGCGCCGCGCTTGCCCGGGCAACTGGGCAGGCGCAACTTCTTTATTCAACCGTGACTGACTTCGCGAGGTTCCTCGGACGATCCGGATTAAGGCCTTTTCCTTTCGCAAAGTAGTAGGCGAAGAGCTGGAGCGGAACGACATTCAATATCGGCGAGAGCATTTCGAGGGTTTTCGGCACGTAGACAACATCATCGGCAAGTTTTGCTATCTCTTTATCCCCCTCCGTCGCGAGTACGATAACAGGACCTTTGCGGGCTTTCAGTTCGTGTATGTTGGAAACATTCTTTTCGTACACGCTGTCCTTCGTTGCGATGGCGAACGTCGGAAAGTCTTTATCAATCATCGCGATGGGGCCATGCTTCATCTCGCCTGCGCCGTACCCTTCGGCGTGAATATAAGAAATCTCTTTAAGCTTTAATGCGCCTTCGAATGCGACGGGGTTATTATATTTCCTTCCGATAAAAAGAAAGTCGCGTGCATTCTTGTATTTCTTGGCAAACTTTTCAAATTCTTTGCGGCCAGCAAGGACTTTCTCCAGCTTTTTGGGGAGTGCTTTGAGCTCTTTCGCAATTTCCCTGCCCGTCTTCACCGACATCTCTCTTTGGCGACCGAGAAAAATGGTAAAAAGCGCAAGTGCTATCAGTTGTGAGACAAACGCTTTGGTCGAAGCCACTCCTATCTCCGGACCGGCGTGATTATAAACTCCGGCATCCGTTTCGCGTGCGATAGTCGAGCCAACTGCGTTCACAATGCCGAGTGTTAAGGCGCCTTTGCGTTTACCTTCTCGCACCGCCTCCAATGTATCTAACGTCTCTCCAGACTGCGAGATGGCGATGACCGCCGTTCGTTGGTTCAAGACGGGCGAACGATAGCGAAACTCGCTTCCAAGCTCCACCTCGACGGGAATCCCTGCGAATTCCTCGAGCATGTATTCGCCAATGAGCCCCGCGTAATAGGCCGTGCCACAGGCGACAATGATAATACGCTCTATATTTGCGAGCTCTTTCGCCACCGCTTCAAGTCCGCCAAGTTTCGCCATGCCTTTCTCCGGAATAAGTCGTCCGCGTAAAGTGTTCACCACAACCTCGGGCGCTTCCATAATTTCCTTCAGCATGAAATGCTCATAGCCGCCTTTCTGTGCTTCTTCTGCGCTCCAATCCAGCTCTTCGGGCATACGATGCACGATTTCTTTCGAGAGCTTGTAGACTGTGTGCGATTTCGGAGTTAATACTGCAACTTCACCATCGTTCAAAAAGAGCACCTTTTTTGTATGTTTCAAAATAGGTGAGGGATCGGACGCAATGAAATGTTCGCCTTTCCCGATGCCAAGCACGATGGGGCTCCCCATGCGCGCGGCGATTAGTTTCTCCGGCTCGCCTTTGTATTGAATGGCGACGCCGTAGGTGCCTCGAACTTCTTTGAGCGCTTTCAGTGTCGCCTTTTCAAAACTTCTTTCACGCTTGAGATGCTCTTCGATGAGATGTGCGAGTATCTCCGTGTCAGAATCCGAAACGAACGCATGTCCCTTTGTGACGAGTTTTTTCTTCAGTTCCTTAAAATTTTCGATAATGCCGTTGTGGACGAGCCATATCGCGCCGCTGCCATGCGGATGCGCGTTCACTTTTGTAGGCTCGCCGTGCGTCGCCCAGCGAAGGTGTGCGATGCCGCTTTTGCCGCTGTATTTCTTCGGCACTCTCTTGCGAAGTTCCGCGACTGCGCCAGGTGTTTTTATGACACCGCTTTCCGGCGTAAAAATCCCAGCAGAATCATAGCCGCGATATTCAAGCGAAACGAGACCGTCCAAAAGGACTTTCGCCGCATCTTTCCCGTTTTGACCTGTATAAGCAAAAATCCCACACATATCGGACAGCTTGTAGCTGTTAACTGTTAGCTTCTAGGAAATACAAGAAATTACCCATACAAGGATAAGACGGTCAATGTAGCACGTTTACTACATGCCTTGCCACTGCCTCGTAAACAGGGGTAGAGTGGTACTAGTAGCATTGGCGCTGCGGAAAAGGAGGAGTGCATGACCAAGGTCAAACCGGAGGTCGGGCAATCGGCCTACGAGCGCGGGTTTGCCGACGGTCGCGTCGGTAATGAGCAGAGAGAGCCTGCCAACCCCAAATACATGCAGGGTTGGTACGGCGGAATCAGCTACTTCCGCGACGATCGGCAGTGGGACCCCGCTCTGCGTCTGCAGGCGGTTACAACGAGGAGACAACCTCATGACCTTTAGCGGGTCGCACGAACGGCGCTCCCAGGAACTACATCTGAGAGCGCCATTTCATATTACGAAAAGATAATACCAACGATATCGCGGCGGAAGGCGTTGATTGCTTTTTGATCAGGCGGGCGCTTCGGGTAGGCGCGATTGGAGAGAATGGCGAACGCGACACCTCTGTTTATGTCGCATATTACCGAACAACCTGTAAAGCCGGTTTTCCCAAATAATCTTGGGCCAGTATGTTGCCCCATCAAATTCGCGTCATTGAGCTGCCAGCCGAGTCCTTTTTCGGCTCCTTCCACGATATGTAAATATTTCCCCTGCAAAAGCGCCTCAAGAAAATTCAGTAAATCGGGCACAGTAGAGAAAAGCCCTGCGTGACCGACCGCCTTCTCAACCTTTGCAAAAATACGCGCGCTTTCGTCGTGTGGCATTCCACATACTACATTCCCCTGTTCATCAATCTCCGTCGGCACCGATTCCATATATGGAATCGGCTTTTGTTCCATATATGGAATCTTTTTGGGGAAGAATGTTGTATTTTTCATACCGAGTGGTTCAAAAAAATGTCGCCGTGCGAGAGCATCAAGAGATTCATCGGTTACACGTTCAAGTATCAGACCTAGTAAAAATGCCGGCAAATTCGTATAGTTTTGCTCTCCCCGTGAGCAGTCGAATCCGTGCGAAAAGACGTGCGCAATAAATTCATCGGGTGTTTTGTCTTTTAAAAGAGAGAGTTGTGTTCCATGGACACGATACGTGAGCAAATCCTCTATCGTTGCGTCATAATCATTCTCAAGTTCCGGCAGATACTTTTTCACTGTATCGGACAAAGTAAGTTTCCCCTCCGCGATGAGCAAGAGCGCGAGCGAAGACGTGGGAATGGATTTTGTTATAGAGGCAAGGTCATACACGGTGTCCGCCTTTACCCTCTCGCCGCCAGTTCCATATATGGAACTGCCGAATGGGGCAATTTCGCTTTCTCCATTTGCTCGTACGATGCCTATGACACAACCCGGAAATACGTTCTCTTGTATCGCCTTCGCAACCCGTTCTTCAATCTCCTTACGCATTCGGATGCAATTCTTTTATCTCCTGCGCAAGATATGGATTCCACATGGCGCCGGTTGCGGACATAACTGAATCGGCGCCGGCATCACGATATTTCTTATAATTCTCCGGAGTTAACACTCCGCCTACTCCTTCAATGGAAAATTTGAAGTTTCTTTTGGCCCTGATTGCCGCGAGTTTTTTCACAAAGTCCAATCCCGCCCATCTGATTCCAGCACCGCACACGCCAGAGCGAAGGCGTGCAGGGGAACCCGGTAGCGCTTGGTCGCCCGTGGCATTGCGAATTTCTCCCTGCAGAGTATTGATGCCGGAAATACTGTCAGCATATTCGTTCGCGATCTCGGCAAAACGTTCCATGTCTGCATCCGATTGGTAGTAGCCGACTTTCAAAATGAATTTCTTGTCCTTTATACTGTCTCGTATCCCTTTCGCTATTTTTTCTGTCACATCAAGGTTGTAGCAGATCAACCCTTCATTGCCGATATTCGGGCATGAGAGATTCGTCTCAAGTACATGAGCCCCCGTTTCGTTGGATAAGCGCGCGGCGAGAACATAGTCGTCTATAAGCTCCTGCTGTGTTTGATTCGGTTTGACCGTACCCATAAAACTCAAGACGAGCACCTGCCCTTTCCCGGCCGATTGAACGGCTTTTTTTGCATCTTCTTGCCATACTGCCGCCGGCTTTGATGGTACGCCAAACGAGTTAGTGATGGATAGAGGTTCCGCATACGTCGTGTCCGCGACGAGTGGCTTCTTGAGCACCTCGAGCGTAAGATCGCCTTCCGGGTGTATTGCGAGTACGTTCGGGAAAGGATGGCAGGGGAAAGCGTCGCTCCTCACTGTTTTATAGACGCAGATATCGAACCCTTTCTCAAAAGCGGCTTTGCAGAATTTGCTGTTCAAGAGCGGCCCTGCGGGGATACCGAACGGAGCATACACGTTGTGCCCTAAAAAATCTGCTTTCGGTTCACCCTTTTGTGCAAACACTCTTTCATCGGCGAAAGCGCCAAACGGACCCGCATTATAATTCTCCTCGTATGACTTTGTAGGATCGTAAAACGGTGCTTGGAGCATGGGCGCAGTATAGCGCGCCTTGAGACCGTAACTCAAGAATCTTCATTCAACAGCCCCGCAACGGCAACGTGATTTCTTCCTCCGTTGCCTTTTGAATCATAGAGGGCTTCGTCGGCCTTTTTATACAATCGCTCAACGCCTCTGGGTCCTGTTGTCTCCGCCACACCAATGCTGACCGTCACTTTTATTTTATTGCCGTCGAAAAGAACGACCTCTGCGGACTCAACTTCTCTTCGAATTTCTTCCGCTTTTCCGATCGCTTCATTTCCGGCATTTTCAAGACAAACGGCAAACTCATCCCCCGCCCATCGAGCCGTGAGATCCGAATCACGACGAACATGTCTTTTGATAGCATCGGCTACAAGACGCAACACTTTATCTCCCACTGGATGACCATGCGTGTCATTCACGGATTTAAAACGATCAACATCAATAAGAAGAAATGAAACCCGCTCCAAAGAATCTCCGATCCTCCTTTTTCGAAAGCGTTGCAAAAGTTCTTTCATCCTCTCTTCAAAAGCCTCACGCTTTAGGAGCCCTGTGAGTGCATCAACATTTGCGCGCCTCTCCAATTCTTGCATATGAGCTGTATGTTGCTCATGTTGATTTGTTAGCGCCATCCCAGCAGACGGATCGTCTTCATAATCCGGCCTCTGTAGCGGCCTTATCTCTTCCAGCATGGAATATAGTATACTCGCTATCGTCTTTGCGCTTAATCTTTCGAGCTATTTCATCTTCACTCCCTTGAAAGCTCGACCCTTACGAGCCATTTGGTCCACAAATTGTCCGGTTTTGTTGTCAACCTTGGTCCAACGTTTATTTTGCGGAGAAAGAACCTGCGAGCGGCTCTTCACCTTCCCTTTCCGTCCTTTCCCCTTTTGAGCGTTTCTTGCCATAACCAATTACAACCCGATCGCCTGCATAGCATTTCCCCAACTGTTTCCAACGCCGAAATAGTAACCTATTGCAATGCCTACAGAGAGTAGAATAATTGTTTTAATAAATCCCATACCCTCTTAGTGTATCAGACGGTTTTCAATACTAAGGTAATTATCCACCGACTGGCGCATTCAGACCGGATTGCCAAACATGTATAAATTCAAACTGATGAAGAAGGCCTATGACATTTAGTGCTAGGTTGTCGCGTATAGAATAGCCGACAAAAACTTCCATACCAATTCCGAGAACTATAACGGTGAAAATCGGCCACTTCCACGCCATGAGAAATCCGACGACCATCGCTATCGTATCCATAACAGAATTGATAATGCTGTCGCCTATGTATCCTTGTGCGAGCGCCTGTTGGCGATAATGCTCTATAACAATCGGAGTGTTCTCAAACACTTCCCAACCAATTTCTATACCAAGCGCCAAGAGAAAACGTATTCCGATAGATAGGCGCGGAAAGAAAAACCACAGACCGAGATAAAAAAGAAAACCATGGATGATGTGCGAGAAGGTATACCAATCCGTGAGATGTTGTGAGTTTCCAGAGCTCAAAACTACCCCTTCCCACACTTTTATGTAGTCACACTCGCAAATTGACGGCTGACCCAAGATATACAACACGAACACTTGCAAAACAACAAGCGCTAGAGCGCCGAATATAACCCGACTCATAATCTGTTAGTTTAACAGATACTTCTTGAGAAAACGTATGGGGGAAGAACAAGGTAAGCCCGTTTGAGATTGAAGCACAATGCTACTCATTCACTTCTCTTCGAGATCGAGGCAGACGGAGTTTATGCAATACCGTTTACCTGTTTGTGTTGGTCCGTCAAACATATGTCCTAAATGCGAGCCACATCGAGCGCAAGTAATTTCTGTACGCTCCATGCTGTGTGACGTATCATGATGAGATTCCACCGCCCCGGGAAGAGCGTCCTCAAAGGATGGCCAGCCCGTCCCGGAATCAAATTTCGCATCTGAGGAGAATAAAGGATTATCACATGCGGCACAGGTATATGTGCCGCCTGCCTTCTCATGTAGATATTTGCCAGTGAATGCCATTTCAGTACCTTTCTCACGTAGAATGCGGTACTGTTTCGGTGTCAGTACTTTCTTCCAACCCTCCTCCGATTCCGGCATTGGATGTTTCGTCATATGTAAATAATATCACTACGTCCTTCAGGATTGTCGTTTTGCTCGCGAGCGATCTATTTCTGTAAGTTGTTGTTTGCGCAAACGGACACTAGTGGGAGTGATCTCCAAATACTCGTCTCCAGCCATAACCTCTAGGCCTCTTTCTATCGTTAGCTCATAGGGCGGAGTAAGCACTATGGCCTCGTCTGAAGCACTGGCACGCACGTTTGTAAGGTTTTTCCCCTTAGTCGGATTTACCGACATCTCTTCACCTTTAGCGGTATTACCTATAACCATACCCTCGTACACTTCCGTTGCCGGTGCAATGTACAACACTCCGCGTTCTTGCAGATTCCACAGAGCATACCCGAGGGCCTTACCGCTTGTCATTGAGATCATGGAACCAACCCCGCGTTTCTTTATCTCACCAGCGTGAGCGCGGAAACCGATAACGCGCGACGAAAGTATTCCCTCACCTTTCGTATCTAAGACAAATTGGCTTCTGTAACCTAAAAGACCGCGGGTCGGTCCTTCGAAAATAAGACGCACCTGATTCTCATGCACCTTGAGATCCTTCATGACAAACTTGCGCGCGCCGAGCCGTTCAATGATAGAGCCCTGATACGTATTTGGAGTATCCACTACTACTTCTTCATATGGTTCCAGCGTTTTCCCTTCCGTATCTTTCTGGAAAATGACCTGCGGCTCTGATACTTGCATCTCGTACCCTTCGCGCCGCATATTTTCCAACAAGATAGCAATATGTAATTCGCCGCGGCCGGAAACCCTGAATGTGTCTCCTGCTTGCCGTGAGCTTGCTTGCCCTGAGGAATTCGAAGGGGTTGAATCGGAATCGAACTCGACGCGCAGACCGACGTTCACTTCAAGCTCACGTTCCAAGCGTTCACGAATCTGTCGCGAAGTGACATATTTTCCCTCTCTGCCGGCGAATGGCGAGCTGTTAACGAGGAAATTGAGCGTAATAGTCGGTTCATCAACGTGGATAGCGGGAAGCGGTTCCGCATCCTTATTAGCAGTAATTGTTTCTCCAATGTAAATATCCGGAAGACCCGCAACAATGACAATATCGCCACTTTCAACTTTCGCAGTATCAACTCTCTGAAGGCCCTTGAAGGTGAATAATTTCGTTATCTTTCCGGTACGTGTTTCTCCTGCTTTTTTTATATATACTGCATCACCGGTATGAAGTACTCCATCGTACACGCGTGCGATAGCCAGGCGACCTAGGAAACTGTCATACGCGAGGTTAAATGGTTGTAAACTCGCGAGTTTTTCCGCAGAAGTTCCAACAGAAGCCGGTGGTACATGTTTAATAATAGTATCCAAAAGTGGCGTCAGATCTTTGGAGTCGTCCGATAATTTCAACTTCGCTATACCCTGCTTTCCTATCGTATATACAACCGGAAAATCGCACTGCTCATTGGATGCGCCGAGCTCAAGAAACAGCTCCAACACCTGCTCTTCCGCCAATTCCGGATTTGCCGCTGGTTTGTCAATTTTATTTATAACAACGATTGGTTTCAGACCAAGTTCCAGAGATTTTTTGAGGACAAAGCGCGTCTGCGGCATTGGACCTTCCTGCGCATCAACCACCAGTAGAACAGAATCAATTGAGCGAAGTACGCGTTCTACTTCTGAACCGAAATCCGCGTGCCCGGGTGTGTCTACTAGGTTAATTTTTGTTTCCTTATACGGAATAGAGGCATTCTTGGAATAAATTGTTATACCACGCTCTAACTCTAAAGTATTCGAATCCATGGATACGCCTTCCTCCGCGACACCCGTTTGCCGTAAGAGCGCGTCGGTTAGAGTTGTTTTTCCGTGGTCAACATGTGCGATTATTGCGATGTTACGTATTTCCATACCGTTTAAAATAAAAAACTCCGAGTCGGAGATTTGACTTACTATACGCTAATTTTGGAGAAAAGCTATAGCTGATCGGCAAAATAATCATGTATGGCTGGCGGAATCTCTGTTGGTGTATTAACGATGCAAAATGGATTGCCTTTTTTCAATATTTCGTGTGAATGCCAGCCCCACGAGACGCCTATCGAGCCAACGTTCATACTGTTCGCCTCCCGCATATCTCCCAAACTGTCTGTAACAAAGACGCACTCCGAAGCAGATGTCGCGTATTTCTCGAACACCATTCGTATCTTTTCTGTTTTATGCGTATGCACATCGTTTCCCATCACTTCTGAAAAATAGCGACCGAGATGATACTTTTCTAGGAAACCCTGAATTGGGCTCGTTATGGTAGAAGATATTACGATAAGGACATACTCTTTCGATAATGTTTCAATTATTTGATCCATTCCAGTGAATGGTTGCGCCTCTTTCTCAAAAGCGGGTACATATTCAGCGAACCAATCGAGGTCGTGTCGACATTCGACGTGATTTCCGGGAAGCGATTCCCACTTCCAATCATTAACATTCCCCTCGAACGCGCGATTATATTCACTACTCGTAATACGCGTACACATCTTTTGTGATACGGATAGCGCAGTGGCATATGAATCGGCGATGACTCCGTCAAAATCAAACAGGATAAATCTCTTACGCGGCATAACTCATTAGCTTATCTGATTTGCCTAATCGTACGCGGCGGCGCATGTAGAACTTGCGGATTTCCTCGACAACAATGACGGAAAAGGCGATTGAAACTATGAGAATCCATTCGGAGAGTGTAAGTGCTGAAGTATAAAGTACCTTTTGGAGCGGCGGCAGATACACAGCAAGTAATTGCAAACAAATAACGATAAATGTCGCCCCAACGAGAAACCTGTTGGAGAAAGGATTCATGGTGAAGAGCGATTCGCTTTCAGAACGACAGTTCCATGCATTGAACCACTGAAAAACCGCAAGTGTCGTGAGCGATATTGTAAGAGCTTTCGTGAGATTGTCACCATACAAGCTGAAAAGATACAGGGTGCCAGCCGCCATAGTGACGGCCATCAATGGGATCCGATGAGCCATAAGAGCATCAATAAGATATTTCCTCGGATGCTCAAAAGTGCCTTTGAGAAGACCTTTTTCTTTCGGCTCCATCGCAAGCGATACATCAAGGAATGGATCGGTAACAAAATTGAGCCAGATTATCTGAGAAGGAAGAAGGGGCAGGGGGAGTGCTAAAAGAAGTGCTCCAATAAGAACAAAGATTTCGCTTGCATTAGTAGAAAAAAGATAAAGAATGACTTTCTTAATCGCCTTATAGATACCCCGTCCCTCCTCGATGGCGGAGACGATAGAGCCAAAATTGTCGTCGAGAAGAACGATGTCGGACGCTTCTTTTGCAACTTCTGTGCCAATTCCCCCCATGGCAACTCCGAGATCCGCCGCGACCAAGGACGGAGCATCATTGACCCCGTCCCCCGTCATCGCAATAATAAGCCCAGTGCTTTTATATGCTTTGATAATGCGTAGTTTGTGCTCCGGTGTCATACGCGCAAAAACACTGATGTTTCCTATTCTTTCGGTAAGCTGATAATCAGAAAGTTCATTCATTTCGTCTCCCGTTATGACGTCCTCTCCGTCATGAAAAATACCCGCCTCGGAAGCAATAGCCAGAGCCGTCACCTTATGGTCCCCCGTTATCATAACGACTTTAACTCCTGCATCGAGAGCTTTGCGCATAGCATCAGGCACTTCTGGACGAAGTCCGTCTTTCATCCCCAAAAAACCCACAAACGTAAGGCCTCTTACATCATCCGTAGAAAGCAGATCGCCTGAATGGTACTTTTCAGCGAGCGCTACGGTACGTAAGCCCTTTTCAGATAGTTTTAAGAAACGAGACTCCAATTCCGTGCGCTCTTGTTCCAAAAGCGAGTGAGGGAAGTCGTCGCGATACACGGTATCGCAATAGGCAAGAATGATTTCCGGGGCACCTGCAACCATCAGTACGTTCTTGTCGTGTGCCTGACGAAGAACGGCGTGATACTTTACGCTTGAATCGAACGGTAACTCGGACAGAAGGGGTGTATTTTTCTCCACATCGTCTTTATGAAATCCCAACTTCTGTCCAAAAACCTGGAGTGCGGCTTCTGTTGGATCTCCTGCTACACGCCAACGCGATAGTTCTTCAGAAAACATAGCGCGAGCGTTCGCGGTTGAAGCGGCAATCTCGCCAAGACGCATGAGACCGAGGTGCTCCGTCGGAGCGACAAGAACCCCCGCAATGCGTACTTCCCCTTTCGGCTCGTAACCGACTCCTGATATGTCATAGAGTTTCCCGCCAACATACGCCTTTTCAACTATGATCTCGTTCTTTGTCAGAGTCCCCGTTTTATCAATGGCGATGACGCGCGCTTGGCCTAGCGCCTCGACCGCTTGAAGTCTTTTCACCAATGCGTTCTTTTTTCCCATGCGCCAAACGCCCGTCGCGAGAACCAGCGTCAACACGATGGGAAGCCCTTCGGGGATAGCTGATACGGCGAGTGCCACAGCTGTCGTGAACATCCGCTCAGCTGAGTATCCGGCCGCCATTCCGAAAACAAAGAGAAAGGCGCTAACTCCAAACACTACGATTATGATGAGGCGTGAGAGATACCGTATATTTGTGGCTAACGGAATTTCAGCGACAGAACCGGCTACCTCCTCTGCTATCCTTCCGATGACGGTTCTCGAACCTGTCGCGACTACTACCGCTTTCCCATTGCCGGCAACGATGTAGGTTCCTTTAAAAACCATGTTTACCTGCTCCGAGGGCGACAGGTTCGGTTCAAATAACGGTTCGCTTGATTTGGCAACCGGCACCGATTCTCCTGTAAGAGATGCCTCATCCACCGTAAGAGAATGCGAAAGAATTATCCGCGCATCCGCCGGAATCTTTTCCCCTTCCTGTAGAATAACAATGTCGCCCTCGACCACTTCTTTGTCCGGCACGATGAACTCCTTGTCGCCGCGTACGACCTCTGCGTTCGTCTCGACGAATGTCTTTAAAGCTCGAATGGTATTTTGAGCGCGCCCTTCCTGCACAGTACCTACAATCGAATTCAATATGAGAACGGCAACAATGATCGCGCCGTCAGCGATCTGCCCCATGGCAAAAACGATTGCTCCCGCACCGAGGAGAACATAGATAAGAGGGCTCTTAAACTGTCTCAAAAAAAGTAGTGCGAGATTCTCCGCTTTTGCTTCCGGCAATACGTTTAATCCGGAATCCTTAAGACGCCGCGCCGCCTCATCCGTATGCAATCCTTTCTCACTCGTATCAAGCGCGTGGAACACCTCCTTTATTTCTTGTGTATGCCAGGCGTCCAACATTGAGTACTATTGTACCCGATTTCTAACTTTATTCTGTTGTTTTGCAATAAAAAGGGACGAGAGAAAAGAATCTACCTCCCGTCGCGAGAAAATGTTGTAGCGCGCAAGACTTTTCTTCGTGTGCCCGACACGAATAGTGACACCATTGCGTAAAGTCCTAAAAAGCGCTTCGTCAGTAACATCATCGCCCAGAGATATCGGGAGGGTCCCCTTCGGAAGGCGCTTCAGCATCCATAAAGCGACAGATCCTTTATCCCACCGGGTATTCGGACGTATATTGAAAAGCATATGCCCTCCGACTACAGTGAGTTTCCCGCCCTTTACATACGTATCGAGTACTTTTGAGATGGCGGTAATTGCGTGTTTGCGGAAGCGCGGAGACACCATGCGATAATGTATCGATATCGTTAGATCCTTGTCCTCGAGACTCAATCCGAGAAATTGTTTTGATAGCGCTCTGCAGTCCCGCAGAATCATATCAAGTATTCTGCGGTTTGAAGTGGGAACGGGCACACTAAAATTTTTAGAGTTAAACTTCCATTCAAGACCGTGATTACCTCCATAAGAGAGCCCGCGAATACCCACGCGGCGTCGTACGTCTTTAAGGGCTCGTCCGGAAATAACTGCCACAAAAAATTGTTTTGCGCACGCAACGAGAAGCTTCTTTGTTCGCGCCCCTATCAGCGCTTTTCTGTGATCGCGGGTTATGGGAGAAAGCACGCCATCAAAATCAAGGAAAAGTGCAATGTGCTTCGCACTCGCAACTCGAGCGAGCACCTTTTTCCTACTCTCTCGCAAATTATGCATGACTCAGGCAAGATTCGCCACTGTTTTCAAAAATTCGGCCGACCAACGGTACACATTGCTGTCTCTCACGGCATTTCGCATTACCTTCATTCTCCTGTGTACCTCCGCTGGTGACATTGCGAGCGCCTTGGAAATTGCCTCCGCTACTTCCTCCGCGCTATAGGGATTGACGATAAGCGCACCTTTCAAATCACGTGCGGCGCCGGTGAACTGCGAGAGAATGAGAGTACCGTCTTCTTTGCTTCGCGCGGCTACGAACTCTTTCGCAACAAGGTTCATGCCGTCATGGAGCGACGTTACGAGGCAGAGATCTGCTGCAGCATACAAAGGATGGAGCTCCTCATGCGAGAAATGTTTTTTCTCGAAGTGGATGGGGCGCCAGTTTCCGTCCTCGAATTTTTTGTTTATGCGCCCTGCCTCCGCCGCGCATTCGTCGGCGTAGTCGCGATATTTCTTGCTTCCTTCGCGTGACGGCGAAGAAATCTGCAAAAATGTGAACTTACTGCGGTACTGCGGATTTGCATCAAGGAAAAATTCTATCGCTTTGAAGCGCTCGAGAATGCCCTTGGTGTAATCAAGTCGGTCTACGCCTAAACCTATATACTCTGTCTCTATGCCGAGATTTTTGAACGCGTTTTTATCGGGCGGCGTAGCTTTTTCTTCCGTGCCGCCGAGTGCGGGCGCGCCGTTCGTAAATGCGATGGATATCGGAAACGCTCGGACGTACGATGTGTGCTCATCGCGCGTAATGGAGAACTGCTCGAGATCAATGAGCGCCTCCACTTCCTTCCCGACAGTCTCAAGAAAGTTGTTGCAATGCTGCTGCGTATGGAACCCGATAAGATCCGCGCCTAGGATCCCCTCCAAAAGCTCTTTGCGCCACGGACAGATGGAGAATAATTCAGCCGAGGCCCATGGAATGTGCCAAAAGAATCCGACGCTCGCGTCAGGGCGAGCGTTCTTTAGCATCCTCGGCAAAAGCGCGAAATGGTAATCTTGGACGAGAATGATGGGATTTTGGAGATCCTTTATCTCCGCGAGGATAGTTTCGGCGAATTTTCCGTTAACGCGGCGATACGCCATCCAATCGTTCTTGCGGAACACCGGTCTTGTGTGCGCCATGTGCGAGAGAGGCCATAGAGCTTCGTTCGAGAATCCGACGTAAAACCCCTGCACGTCTTTCTGCGTCAGCCAAACACGCTTCAACGTATAACGCGGTTCTTCTGGCGGCACTTGCACTTTCCCCTGTGCATCAGCGACCTCACGATCGGCATTGCCGCTTCCGTGTGCCACCCATAAGCCGCCGCATGCTTCCATAACCGGCTCAAGCGCCGTTACCATGCCGCTCGCGGGCACCGACCACTTCGTCTCGTTGCCCACCTTTTCGTGCACATACGGCTCACGGTTGGATACGAGCACTATCGGCCGGTTTCTAAGATGTGCTTTTACGAATTCTTTCAGGCGCTCTGCGGTCCACGGCGTATCGAGCTTCTCGAGGCGCATGCGCGCTTCCTCGCTTGCGGCACTCCGCGCTTGCGACAAGCTCTTTGAGAGTTTGGCTATCTCACTTGCGAGCGGTTGAAAGAAAAATGAATGCTCAGTGACAACGCCTACAGTGCCGCTTCCTGCGCGCGTTCTTCGCACCGATTCCGCCAGCCGAGAGAGCGGCTTCACGATGACCCAGCGCACGATTGCCGCGATGACGATGGAGAAAAAGAGGATTTGCACCGCAAGACGAGTAAGATTATCCAACCAAATACGCGTTATGTATGTGTTAATGAAGTCGGCATTTTGCACGAGAAGTAGTGCCCCGACAACCCTTTGTTCTTCATGCAATGGTACTGCGAAAACATAAAAACTACCGTCACTACTTCGTACGAATTCTCCCCGCGATGAGTCGGCGTCCATGACGTTCGCCGCAAGAGTATTGCCGCGTATGCTAGCCGGAAGGTTTTCAGATACTGCGATTATTTCCCCCCGCGGATCCACCACAACAAGTCCGCGCAATCGTTCGTTATCGGTGAACCGGCCAACAGTTCTCTGCAATGTCTCGGCGGAGCCCGCAGAATACGCTGGCTCAATCGATTCTTTAAGACTGTCCGCAAGAAGGCGCGTGCGATACCCAAGGTCATTGGAAAGAGTAGCTTTTTCCTCGCGCACTTGTACAAAAGTAAACCCGAAGTTAACTACACTCAAAACAATAACAACGCCGGCAATTATCCAAAAGATGTGCTTCATGGATACTGTATGGTGAGAAAACGAGCGCTTGAAAGAAGTATGATTACTGCTCTCTTTTCCGCCGATGTCGGTGAATTCTCTATTTCTTCTGAATCAGCAAAGGATACCATTTTTGGGCCTTTTGCGCCATATGGATGAGCTTCTCTCTTTTTACTGGCGAGCGTTGTGCGAGAGTCCCGAAAGCTTGCTTTCGTATTTCCGAGCCGAGGAGCCAGAAATCGGCAAACGCCCTGCGGTCTCGAAAGAGCCGATTTATGACAAGAGCGCCCTTCCTCCGTAGAGGCCGCCAGAATCTCCGAGTTCGGCCATCTCGATAACAGGAACTTCGGGATACATTGTGAGAAGTTTTGTAAACGACTCTCGAACTCGCGAAAGCGGAATTGGATTAACGCCGACTATCATCGAGCCGCCGAGGACGATGGTGTCCGGCGACCAATGCACGACTGTGTTGTAGAGGCCGATAGCGAGAATGTCGGCAAGCTTGTTGCGCTCTTCCAGGGAATCGAGCTCTTTCGGATGAATGCCGAATTTCTTCTCGACGGCCGTGCCGGAGACGAGATCTTCCAATTCCACGCCGTCAATGAGCTGGCGCCCTATCTCCGGATTATAGGTTGAACGGTCAATGCGACCGTCCACGATGCGGTCTCCACCGACGCCGGTCGAGACCGTTATGTATGCGCATATTTTTGAGCCGCGCCCCGCTCCATAGTGAACTTCTCCCAAACCTATGAGTGCCGTGTCATGCACTATTTGCACTGGTGCATCTAGCGCTTCAGAAATCCCAGTCACAAGGTTAGTCCCTTCCCATTGAGGGAGGATTTTGTCCAAGAGAAATACTCCGTTGACGACTGCGCCTCGAATACCTCCCGCAACGGCTTCTATTCTTTCTCCCGCCGCAACATCGAGAGCAAGCTGTACCAGCATTGCGATACCTTCTTTGGGATCCTGCGGGGTCGGATACTTTTTCTCCTTCCCGATACCATCTGAAAGAACGGGAGCCACCCGCATAGAAGTTCCCCCTATGTCAAACGCAATTTTCATATAATTCATTTCTCCATCATATCAAGCACCAATGCGCCCCATGTGAAATCTTTCGCTCCGTAGCCCTCACCTGTTTCGGGATTGTAGTATTCGCGAAATCCTGAAAGCTCAAGAAGCTTTACACTTTTTTTGAGAATGTCCTCCGCTTCCGCAGTAAAACCATACCGTAGGAGACCGTGGTATATGAACCAATGTATCGACATCCAAATAGGGCCGCGCCAGAATCCGTTGGCGCTATATGACTCCTCGCGCATCGAAACTGTCCGAATACCAAACGGTGAGTAGAATGTCTTAGGATTATGAAAATGCGTTTGTACGACCGTCTTCGCTTCTTCCTGCGTATAGAGACCGGCAAAAAGCGGGGCAAAGTGCGCCCACGTCTCCACACGAATCTTCTCATGGTCTGCGTCCATGACCGACCAGAAGACGCCGTCCTCAAACATGTACTCGCGCATCGCTTCGGTCATCAGGCCGGCATTCAATGTGCAAAACTCTGCATCCTCGGTTCTACCAAGTAACGAGGCCAAGGAACCGAGAATCTTCAAGTTCTCTACCAAAAAGACGTTGAAGGGAACATCTTTCACCCAGAAATTCTTGGATGTGCATAACTCCACTTCAAAATTGCAGGCCTTGTTCGCTTCAACGAGCTCTAGCCGGCGGCGGAAATGTGTTTCATTGGAAATATCGAAAGGCACATTCAGTGCTTTGTCAAAACGCGGCGAATTATCCTCGCCCGATTCGTCGGGATTGATAATGCCCGCAAGGTTATGGTCAAGAGGATCACGTTTGGTAACAAGGTAGCGATAAAATCGCATCATCGAAGGATATATTTCCTCCAAAAATGCTTTGTTTGAAGTTCTCTCGTAAACATCCTGTACCGCATACGCCAATATCGGCGGTTGAGTAATTGTGCTTGTGTCATTCTTACCCCAGTCAACTTTTATCGCTTCGGCTTTTACCCAATAAATCATGTGCGGCAACATGCCGTCTTCAAACTGATGCGAGACGAGCGAGATCAGTTCCTTTTTTGCGTCTTCAAGACTGAAATGCGAGAGCACGATAGCGTGAAAACACGAATCCCATAGCCATTGGTACGGATAGGTGTCGTGAGAAGGAATGGTGTATTGAAACCCTTTTGTCGTCCATCGATTACTTTCCAAAATGCGACGAGCTTCTTTATCAAGATTAAACATAATGTACTTTCTTGGAAATATAAACTATTGGTACTTCTGCAAACACTTGTTATAAACAGCGATTGTATCTTGCACCATGATCTCAAGTTGATACTTTTCGCGAAACATTTCCCGTCCGGTGCGGCCCATTCGACTAGCCACCTCAGGATGCTTGAGCAAACGTACTATGGCGTTGGCGAGTGATACAGGATCACCCGAAGGTACAATGAGGCCATTCTTACGCGCCTTGATAATCTCTGACATGCCGCCCCTTGGGGTTACAATAATGGACTTTCCTGCGCTCATGGCCTCAATGGTTGCGAGGCCGAACGGTTCATCAAATATCGAAGGGTATACGACAAGCGTACAGGCGGCATACATAAGCGGCATACGTTCAACAGGATATTGATCGACCAATACATCTCGTTGCAGCCCGAAATGGTTCAGAAGTTCAAGTACTTTTGCCATTCCCTCCTCTTGCAGATTGTGCCAATCGACAACGTCCGTAGTGCCAGCCATAACGAGCAACGCATCAGGGATGCGTCTTTTGACCAACCGAAATGCCTGTGCCACTATATGGCTCCCCTTATCAACATGCATGCGTGCAGGATGAAAAATAACATTTCTGCCACGCAGCTGTGGATATAACTTGTGTGCCTCCTCGGGTTTAGCATCAAAAAAAGGAGTGCCATCAATCCCATGGTGAATTACTGTAACGTCGTGCGAGGGAGTCCCATACCCCATAAGAGCGTGTTTGATGAACTTACTGACAGCAATCGTATGGTCCCATGCTCCGATGCGTGTGATGTTCATGAAGAGTCGATCGTTCCATACATTGTGTGCCGTGAGAACGATAGGAATCTTCCTTTTATTTGCCTCGTTCTTTACAACACGTGCATGCGCCTCACTAAAATAATGAAGATTGTGCACATGGATAAGGTCCGGTTTTGATTCGTCAAAGTAAGACCTGACAGCATCAGCGATAGCACCTTCAAGCGAGGCTGAGACTTTTTTTGAGAGCAGACCAAGATTCATAAGTGAGACCCGACGAATTTGCACCCCTCGATCGATATACAATTGTGGAATCCCTTCGTGCGAACCAGTTAGCACGGATACCTGATGTCCGGCACGAACAAGTGCCGGGCAGAGTTGAACAAGATGTGTTTCCACACCGCCGATAACCGGCGGATAAGCCCAATGAAGCATGGCTATTTTCATGGTGTTACTAGAGTGTACCTCACGAGAATCTACTGTCCTAGATATCACGCGTGAGGATTTTTCACTTCATCGATGCCACCGTCGGAAACCAACGCCACGCGCATATTTGTCCCACCTATGTCAAAAGCTATGCGCATCACGATTCCATCATATCAAGCACAAGCCCTCCCCAAGTAAAGTTTATTGCGCCATATCCCCCTCCCGTGTATGGGTGGAAGTGTTCTCGAAAACCGCTTTTTTCAAGAAGATTTAGAGAGTGGCTTGCCAGCGTGTTGGCAAGCTCGTCAAAACCGTAATTGCGCAAACCATGGAACACGAACCAATTGACTGATATCCAAACAGGTCCTCGCCAGAATCCGTCCGGATTAAACGATGGCTCATCTGCCGAAACCGTAGGGAGAAGGAATGTTGTTGAAAACTCATTCTCATTTTTAAGATGTTTTTCTACAAGAAATCTTGCCTCTTCCTGTGTCGGGATTTTCGCAAAAAGTGGCGCAAACATCGCCCATGTCTTTATCTTTATCTTATCGTAGTGCTCTCCCCGTGTAGACCAAAAGATTCCATCCTCTAACATAAGTTCACGCATTGCGAGTGCGATGCGCCCGGCTTCAGCATCGAAATATTCAGCATCGTAGCCATTGCTTATCTTCTGTGCAATTTTACTGAGACATCGAAGATTCTCGACCATAATGGCATTAAATGGAACGTCCTTCACCCAAAAAAAATTCTTCATACAAAAGGGAGCGTCAAATCCGCATTTCCTATTCTCGTCGACCAGCGTAAGTCTGCGTTTGAAGTTCTCGTCCAAATCGTGAACAGGGGGAAGATCAAGCGCCTCATCAAAACGGGGCGAATTGTCCTCGCCTGACTCATCTGGATTTATTATGCCAATCAGGTGCCGCTCGTGGGGATCTCGCTCGTGAAGAAGATACTTATAGAAGTGATAAAGCGCGGGATATATCTTTTCGAGGAATTTCGTGTCGGGATCCTTTTGAAAAATCTTCCACGCCGCATATGCAAGCATCGGCGGCTGGGTGATGCTCGACGTTCCATCCCGACCCCACGCGATATTTAGGTGATCATGCTCAGCCGCTTCGCTTTTCTCCCAATAAATCATGTGAGGTATCATGCCGTTTTCAAACTGCCGAACAGTAAGCGAGAGGAGCTCTTTTTTTCCATCCTCAGGACTTAGGTGAGAAAGAATGATGGCATGAAAGCAAGAATCCCACAGCCATTGGTATGGGTACGATTGAGGAGACGGGACTGTGTATTGATGCTCACCGCTTTTGCGCCGATTATTCAGAAGGATATCGTACGCTACTTGTTTTAAATCCATACACTAGTAATTCTACTATACTCTCACGTCTTGTATTTTTTGATGGTATCTCTATAGACGTGAACTATCTCGCCAACCATTCGTGAAAGAGAATAGTGTAACTTGAACTCTTCCCGACCTCGCTTCCCAATCTTCTGCGCCAAAGCAGAATTCTTAAAAAGCCGTGTTACTGTGTTTGCGAGCGCCTGATGATTAAACGGCTCCACTATGTATCCGGAAACGCCGTGTCGTACCACTTCCGGCATTCCGCCTGAGCGCGTCACTACGAGTGGTTTCGCTGAAGCGAACGCTTCAAGCATTGCTATACCGAATGGCTCAGGAGACGTGGAGGGATACACGACTACCTCCGAGGCGGCGTACATAGCAGGCATCAAACCAATCGGATATTGATCAATGAGCGTGTCTCCTCGTAAGTTGAACAAGTCTAGCAATTCAAGAACGTACGCGATGTCGTGTTGCTGACTTTCTCCCCAATCAATAATGTTCTTTGTACCAGCTAGAACGAGAAATGCATCAGGCACTTTTTCTTTGATGAGCCGAAAGGCCTGCACGACGACATCACTGCCTTTGGCTAATCCCATGCGCGCAGAATGAAATAAAACCCTCTTCCCTTGAAGCATCGGGTATCTGGCATATGCTTCTTTTCCCGACGCTCTAAAGAAAGGCCCCCCTTCTATGCCGTGGTGAATGGTCACGGCGAGTTTCTCATTCAGCCCGAATCCTTCAAGAGCGCGCTTGATGAAATCACTAACAGCAATAATGCGATCCCATTTGATATCTCTCGTCAGCTTTACGCACAAAGAGTCGGCCCATATGTTGTGAGCCGTTAGAATAAGTGGAATCCTTCGTCGCTTTGCCTCTGCCTCAACAACTCTCGCATGCATTTCACTAAAATAGTGCATGTTGTGGACGTGTAGAACATCTGCTTTTGAGCTATCCAAGAAAGCGTTAACGGAATTCCTAATCTCTTTTTCAAGATTGGCAAAGCCGCGACGATAGAGCCAATTCAAATCCATTATGGGAAGGCGCGTAATATGCACGCCCTTGTCAATAAATTTGCTTGGGGAATCGGCGTGTGCACCTGTAAGCAAACTGACGGAATGACCTTTCTTGACTAGGGCAGGGCCAAGCAACAAAAGATGAGTCTCCACACCGCCGATGACAGGCGGATAGCCCCAATGGATCATCGCGATATTCATAGCTCTTATACCCTAACAGGCGCCGGAGAAGGATGCTCATGTCCGAGCGCTATACGCAATTTGAGACTTTCGATGTGCTCTCGACGGAGTTTTTTGTAGTGCGACTTCTTGTCTTTGAATTTTACGACAAGCTCCGCCGCATACTTGCCACCTAAGAAATGCGGCAAAATGACGTAATCGACGCCTTCGTCATAGTGCGAAAGCGCATCCTTTATTCTGTGCGCGAGCACCATAACAACCGCACCCGGACTCTTCGCCTTAACAGCACGGTGAATGAGGAGATTGGTTTCGGAGTCGGGAATGGTAGAAATGACAAGTTCCGTACCCGATAGTTCGAGTGATTCGAGAAAATCCACATCGCCCGCATCGCCAAATTCATGCACTATACCCCTCCTCTCAAGATCAGCGTTGATCGTCGGATCATATTCAACGACGAGAAAATCTTTACCTGCGGCAGAGAACGTCTCTAAAAAATCATACCCAAGCCGTCCGCATCCGAAAAGCACAATTGGGTAACGTTTCTGATGTGGCTGTGATTCGCGCGCACCAGCGCGTTCGAAAAGCCCGAGATACGGCGCAAGTACGCGATAAATAGTATCGGAGTACAGCACGAGATACGTGGAACCAAAAATGGTCACAAGGCCGACCAATGTAACAAGCGAGAGCACCTCGGGTTTGACGTGTCCGAGTGAAACTCCGAGCGCCACCAAAATGAGGGAGAATTCGCTGATTTGCGCCACTGTAAAGCCCGTCTGGAGACTCGTTTTCCTGCGATAGCCGAGCCATCCCATGAGCGCCATAAGGATAAGTGGATTCCCAATCAAGACCAGTGCGGAGAGAACAATCGCCGCAGGAAGAAGATTCAAAACATCTCCGAATTGCATTTGGGCACCGAGAAAAATAAAGAACATAACGATGAAGAAGTCTCGCAGAGGAGTAAGGCGCGCGCTGATTTCGTGACGCGCCGGAAGTGAGGCAAGTGCGACACCCGCTATCAAAGCACCGCTCTCGAGTGAAAATCCGAAAAAATGGAAGAGGGCGGCAATGCCCATTCCCCAGGTAAGGGCAAACAGGAACAGAAATTCTTGTGACGTTGAGAGAAATCTATTTGCTTTCGATACGAAAAATTGCGACGCGAATGCTACGAACGCGATGAGCGCGATACCCGTAAAGATAAATCTCACAAAAGTACCCGCCGAAGAACCGCCAGCTGTAAAAAGCGGGATTCCGAGAAGGAGCAGAACGGCGATAAAGTCCTGAACTAGAAGAAAGCCAATGGCTATTTTGGCATAAAGTACTTCGAGATCTCCCTTATCAGCGATGAGCTTCAGGATGATAATGGTGCTCGAGAACGCAAGCGCGACGGATACATAAAACGCAGTGAGAGGTGGGAATCCGAGCGCGGTACTGATTATGTATCCTACAAACGTGGTGAAAGTAACCTGCCCGATACCCGTCATGAACGACACGCGCCCGAATTGCCGGATGATATCAGGACTCAAATGTAGACCAACAGTAAAAAGAAGGATGGCGATACCAAACTGCCCCAGAAGAACGATGGTTTCCTCCGAATGTATGAGGTTCAGTAAAGAGGGCCCCACAATGAGGCCCGTGATGATGTGGCCGATGATGAGCGGCTGATGCAGAACGCGCATCACGACCGCGACCCCTGCGGCGACTGTGACAAGGATGCTTATTTCAGTGAACAAATCCACGCAGAAATCATATCATACCCACGCATAAATATCGGGCATTATTAAGAGAGTCGTGCCGTTGTTGAAGTCTTTTTAAGATGACCGGAGTTGTTGCAAAACCCTGCGCGTGATAGGGCCGAAGTAGCCGCGCGCCGGCGCTATGTCGTGCGCTTTTTGGAATGCGGCAACGGCTGTGCGGGTCGCCGGACCGAAATAGGTAGTTTCGTTTCCGGGAGAACCACCCCCCGATGCAGAAACGGTAAATCCGTACGCGTTGAGAAGCTTCTGCAATATTCGAGTATCTTCATTTCTCATACCAAATTCAAGATCGCGCGAAGGTATGGAAAGCGCTGGTGCCGCGGAGGGATTCGCTGTTGCCTGACTCGTTTGTGATACACCCGCTACCGTGCCGCTCTCCGGGCGCAACGTACTGTTTTTATGCATTGCCAAAACACTCCAAAGACCTTGATCCTGGCCATCGTCTATTTTAAAGACCGCTATTCCTCGTACGCCGAGTTTACCTGCGAGTTCGGATTTCTGTCGTATTGCTTCGGCGTCACTCCATGACATAACGCGGGTCGCAAACGGCAAGGGAATTGCCGGATCGATTGATTTCGATGCCGGATAGACAAGAAACATTTCACCGGTAGAGTTTCGAGTCGGCTCTATGCCGAGCTTCTGGGCAACATCAAGTGCATATTTCGGATTGAACGACCACAGTCTAGAGTAGTTGATTTCGCCGCTTCCGTCGAGTGCTTCAAACATATCGTACTCATAACCATACGTCGGCACACCGATAACGAGCTTTTCGGGATTTATTTCGAGCGTCGCAAGCCGTATTACTTTCTCAACCCATGCAGGGTCGGCCACGGGAACGTATGGGTCCGTGTTCGCGTCGTTGAGTTTTAAGTCTATGCGCCCCTGATCATACGTCATGACGCGCACGCGGTCGCAATATTTGTTTATCTCAGAAAAATCATTCGCATATTCTATGTCAGTTGGTATAGATTCAGGCGTGGAATAACGCGAGTCGAGAGGCGTGCGTGCCTCTATGGTGCACATGACCCATTTGTCATATCCCATCGCCTCATACAGTTCCTTGAGAAAAAGCGAGAAGTAGGGGCGCGTCCGCGCATACTTCGCTTCATAATCGATGTCTATACCGTCAAAACCACGCGCATATACTTCGCGCACGATACCGCGCACATGTTCTGCGCGCTTAGCGTCGTCGCGCAATACATCATCAATCGCGTCGGGATTTGCCCATATCACGCTTGGGATATATCGCACCTTCATATCGCGAGCCTTCGCTCGAAGTGTCGTCCACGGTTCGCTATCGAGAGGAGAGTTTAGATATAACGTTCCGTTCAGACGCACCGTATACACGAATGGGTTTACTTCGGTAAATGCATCGAGATGAGGAAGAATGTCCGTTATTCCCCGCTCCGCTCGCCAGTACGGTATCCAACCCGAGATCTCGAATTGTTCTCCGGTCTTTGCAAACGTTGTAACGGGTATCAATACTGCCGCTATCAGTAAAATAGAAAATACCTTTATGTTCATGGAGTCCACAGTATATATGACGCGCAGGAATGCGAAATCATACCAGAGCCATTGGAATTTGGGTCTATGATAAGCTACCGCGCAACCAAGCTGTCGCGGTATTTTATCTTTGAGAACCGAGCTACTCCGTGCGTCCGGCCTTAATCGGCCGAGCTGACAGGATTTAGGCACGGACGCTCTAGGACGGTTCTTAATTATCTCCTCCACGCCTGCCTGCCGGCAGGCAGGGGGAAACACCCGTCTTCTTACAGAAGCAGTACACCTTGTGGATTTTCTCTTCGCTTTCGCTCGATAAAATCACACAAGGTCTTGCGCCGCTCCTTAATCCGCGGCTCACCCCGACCCCCCGCTATTTGCTTGTCTCTAATCTTAGAGAGGGGAAGGCATTTGTTCTCCCGGCGTCGGAGTAGCGGCTATCCACTCGTCACTATTCACCCTATGCAGAGAATTGCCGTCTCCCGCGGCACCCTGTGATGAAGTATATGTCACTTCGTCAATAATGGCGCCTTCTCCATCTTTAATAGCAAGAGTCTCTCCTGTGTTGGACAGTGAAAACGCACTATCAAACAATATCCCGTCAAAATCGGGCCAATCCGTGAGAAAAAATACATCGTTGTCGGCGATGATGGCATAACCGTCGGGCGGCAATACAGCGTTACCCATTTTCAACGTCAAGTTGTGGTTAGTATTGTCCTCGAAGAATCTCCAACCGGACAGATCCACCGGTGAATCGCCCTCATTTTTTATCTCTATCCACTCGCGCCCTGAATCACTACCGGCTGGATCATACATGATTTCGTTTATCACTACTGTTCCCTCCGGTTCCGGCGCGGGAATAACGGTGACAATAACACTTTGCATCACCTCCCCGCCCTCGCCTTCGCAGGTGAGCGTGTAGGTGGTGGTTTCTGTCGGAGAAACTGATTCACTGCCGGAAGTCGGTTTGTCGCCATCCCAACCGTCGGAAGCGGCGCAGGTATCGGCGTTCTCCGCTTCCCATGCGAGTGTTGAAGAGTCGCCTTCTTCAAGGGCGTCGGGGTCTGCCGAGAACTCAAGCGTCGGGTCTTCCGGTTCTGCGGGGTCCTCGGGTTCTTCCGGTGGAGGTGGAGCATCATCACACAAACCGGGGAGAAACACAGAGACCGATATGCCTGCGGCAGTAATAGTTTTTGGACAAAGCTGAACGGTGTGAAAAGGAAGATGCAAAAATATCGAGGAAAAGGGAAATTGTCTTTCAGGTAACGTTGGGGCAGAAAATGCTGTCGCGGTCGTTGGCCCGAAAGAAACAGTAATTAATATGAAAAAAGTTGATAAAATTAAGTACCGCGATTTATTCATAATATTATTATGCTTGGAAGAATAATGAGTATTTTTAAAGTGTAACTTGCTCAAACTGATTTATAAAGAAGTTAGATGTGTATATCTAAAACCTAAATAACAACAAGTTTTGGAACTCAATTGGTCAAGTGGTGTGGAGAAGGGAAAACCATGTCTCCGAAGGAGGCAGGAGCGAAATTAGTCAACAAATGTGAGCGCCTTGCCTCGCTTTCCTGCGCGTCCCGTGCGTCCGATGCGATGCACATAGTCCTCATAGGTTGTCGGTATGTCGAAATTAATGACGTGGCTCACGTCGGCAATATCGATACCTCGCGCCGCCACATCGGTCGCAACGAGAATGCGGATGTGATCTTGCTTGAAGGCACTGAGAGCACGCTCTCTATGGGCCTGAGTTTTATTGCCGTGGATAGAAGCCGCCTTAAATCCACGCCCGACAAGCTCTTTGGAAAGACGTTCCACTCCGTGTTTGGTGCGCCCAAAGATGAGCACCTTGCCGAATTCCGGCAGTGTCAAGAGGTCGTGCAGTACATTGAACTTATTTTTTCCTTGTAAACGAACAACATCTTGGTCGATCGTTTTGGCCGTATCCCCCGTTTTGACCGATATCCGAACCGGGTCTTTGAGGAAATCACCAATGAGTTTCTCAATGTCGCGTGAAATTGTCGCCGAGAAAAAGAGGGTGTGACGTTCCCTTGGCATCAACGAAAGAATACTGCGCATGTCATGGATGAAGCCCATGTCGAGCATTCGGTCAGCTTCGTCGAGAACGACGGTGCGGAATTTCGAGAGATCGAGCGCGCGGCGTTCTATGACATCTTTTATTCGGCCCGGCGTTCCTATTACAAAATATGGATTGTCGCGCAAACGTCTTAACTGCGGACCGATTTTGGCACCACCGACGACACACACGGAGAGCAAACCGGAGCCGGCTGAAAAACCGTGATACTCTTCCTCTATCTGAAGAGCAAGCTCTCGGGTCGGCACCATAATGAGAACGCGCTCACTTCTGTTTTTTACAATCTTGTCTAGAAGCGGGATGAGAAACGCCCCCGTTTTTCCGGTTCCTGTATTAGCGATGCCGACGATGTCACGCCCTTCAACAATGTGGGGAATTGCTTTGTCCTGTATCGGAGTAGGGATTACATACCCCTTTTGCCCGATATTATGTTTGATGCGAGGGTCGACGTTGAAGTCCATGAACGAATGCACCGGTATAAAACGTTCCACCTCTTCCACTACCGTGGCCTTGTTGATAAATCGAGATATGTCGATAGCGTTGCCTCTCGATCCGCTCCCCCTAGTGCGAAATGAAGCGGACGCGCCGCGATTGCCACGACGCTGATTACCGTAAAAAGGACGGCCGGATGAACTGCGACGTCCGCTAGACGCCCTGGGGTATCTGGAGTAAGTACTCATGCTTGTATGCCCGATATACGGGCTTTTCCGCTCCGCCAGCTGGCGGAAGACGGACTAATATAATGTCGAACTATCTCGGGATAGGTTCGCCCTCGTACGAAGGGGCGGCCTTGGATATCCCAAGACAAAAACCAATGGAGAATGTAAGACAGTGACGATTGTAGCAGAAGGAGTGCTTTTGTCAATGTTTTGTACGGGTCCGGATTGCAGGCAGAATCGCCAACTGATTTTTTCGCCCAAAATTCAATACAAACTGCCCGCCGAGCGAGCTACTCTGTGCGTCCGCACGGACGCTCTAGGAAGCGAGGCGGTTGCCTCCGGCTTGTCTTTTTCTCTAGTGTGGACCCTACCGGATTCGAACCGGTGACCTCCACATTGCAAATGTGGCGCTCTACCAACTAAGCTAAGGGCCCTCTAACCGCATAAAAATAACAGACTCAAGGATATTCGCAATGTGAGAAAATTTGTAAACCGGCTCATTCCGACACCGCAATCACGTTGACCCTGCGGGTCGGAATGCACTCCCCGCGCACAAGCGCGAGTGCTTTGCACCGGTTGTCTCCCTCCTCGGCCGTCGGCTCGACGAAGTCGGCCTTTGGCCAGACGCAGTCGGTTCGAAAGTACAAAAGCGCGCTTTTGCACTTTGCTCGCACAACGCTCGCCAGTAACAAAAAATCGTCCTCTCCCGCACGTCCTGGGCAGTCCGTTTGGAAAAATTATCTCTGTGCCAAAGCAATTGTGTGCTCAAGAAATTCGCGCGTTGAAGAACCGACGGACTCCAGCATCGGAGGGAATGCCGCACCAGCATACAAACCGGGATACGCATTCACTTCCAAGAGATACGGCCCTCTAGAAGTAAGGATGACGTCTGCGCGTGAAAAATGCGAAAGCTCCAGCGCGCGATGCGCCGCGCGCGCGACTTCGGAGAGCGTCTGCTTTTCGGAATGAGAGAAATTACTCGGTACGATGTGTCGCAATATCCCCTGTTCATGGTGATCGTACACGATATGCCGATGCCCTTCCGGGATTTCAATATGCACAGGCGGCAATACATATAACTCATCGCCACGAAAATCTTCTATCACGCCAACGGTGACTTCTTCTCCATCAATAAATTCTTCCACGAGCGCGCTACCAAATTCATCGAGTACATCGGCTATTTGTTCGGGAAGCTCAATAATCATCGCGACAAATCTGACGCCTCGTCCTGCACCATCCGAAGGCGGCTTCACGATATATGGCGGACCAAATTGTGAAAATACTGCTCGTGCCATATCGTATGTATTCATGTCGTTGTCCAGCGTGAACGAAACGCCATGTGGTATTCGTATACCCTCTTTTCGTAACGCTTCGCGCGCACGTACTTTATTTAGAGAAAGGTTACTCGCGTGTGCGCTGGAACCCGCATACGAGACACCTGCTCTTTCAAGAATCCTCTGCACCGTGCCGTCCTCTCCGACACCGCCGTGAAGCGCGTTCAGAACAACATCTATCTGCGCGAGCACGCGCGCAGGATCGGCCGGTATTCCATGTAAATGCCACATCCCGCTTTTGTCTATGAAAATATCGCGCGTATCGTATTTATCTTCCGGGAGAGATGAGAGCATCGCCGCCCCTGTTTTAAGCGAGAGCGCGTATTCACCGGAAGTGCCTCCGCGCAAGATGCCCACACTCGTGCGTGCCATTCTAAAATTATACCACCACGTTAGAGGCCGCGGCCTCTAACGGGGTATCATCCCCTTGCGCTGTCGAGCGCGATGAAATGTAACTGCGAACCTGTGCGCTTCGGCATTCGCGAGTAAAATGTCTTTTCCGTACGTTTGAATCGATTTTTGATTGCCGATGAGATTCTTCGGTTTATGGAATTCGTTTTTCACGACTCCAACAACAGGGATCGCCAGGCCCACACTCTTAAGAATGCGCTCCGTGGCGTGCAATTGAGCCTTCCCTCCATCAATGACGAGCACGCGCGGCAAAGACCACTCGGTATGACTAAGGCGACGCTCTATCGCTTCACTCAAAGCCGCCACATCGTCATTTTTCGCAGTCCGTATCTTGAACTTCCGATATGCCGACTTTTCCGGCTCGCCGTTTTGAACGACAGTCATAACAGCAACCGTATCCGACCCGGCGGTATGGGCAATGTCATACGCTTCGATTCGTCCCGCTCTTTCTGGAGAAAGGGCGGGACGAATCGCCCTGAGCGATTTATTCTGAGTAGCGTCGAAGAAAGTCGAAGGGCCTCCCATCGAAACTCGCCCTTCCTTCTTTATAAGAGAGACGTCGCGTATATGTTCAAGCGCCCGTATCTGCCGCCGAAGTTCCTGTGCCGTTTCAAATTCTTCTTTCGCTACAGCAGTTTTCATCTCTTGCGCGAGTTTCCGCTTTAGCCCTTTGAAGTTCCCGCTTAAAAGCTCTTTAAGGTGTTTTACCGTACGCGCATATTCGCTCTTTGTCGCCTCCCCCGAACACACGCCAGGGCATAGGCCGATTTGCCTGTTAAAGCACGGCCTGCATTTTTTATTGTCTAATTCGTGCGAATTAGACAATAGTTTTCCATTCAGTTGGTCGGCGCATGGTATGCACTTTGAATCGCGATATGGAAATATCCGCCGTATCATTTTGAGTGCTTCTTTGAGCTGGCCGCCGTGAGGATATGGGCCGAAAATAGCTTTCAGCTTTCGACTTTCAGATTTCAGGGAGTGCGAAAATAATTCACGGCCGCGTATCAGGAGGACGCGAGGAAACTTTTCCTTAGTGATAACAAGATAATTCCAGCTCTTATTGTCTTTCTGCTCAACATTAAAAAGAGGTTGGTGTTTCTTAATGAGGTTCGCTTCCAAAATCAACGCCTCCAACACCGAGCCGGTCTCTTGCCACGAGAGCGACGTCGCCTTCTCTATCATTCCCACAACCGCCGGGGAACGCGCGTCAGATAGATCGGACGAAAAATAACTCCGCACTCTGTCGCGCAAAGATGCCGCCTTACCTATATAGAGAATCTCCTTTCCTCGTCTGGCTGAAACTCCACGCGAAGGCGAACCAAGAAACATGTACACGCCGGGAGCGTCCGGTAGTTTGTATTTAGTGAGATTATCCCGTGTCATCAGGCCAGATTATCAAAACCACAGACTTATGCACATAGGTATGCATGAAAGATCTAACTGCTAAGTAATAGAGACCTTGGAACCACCTGAGGAGCGTCAAATGCACAGGACCCGTACAAAGGGTTGACATATTAGCCATCATCGAATATCATCCAGTTTTAATGGCTACAAATAGTTTCCTCAAAAAGACTCCGTGGAAGGGTCTGTTTTTTTATCCGGCTTTTCAGCCGGTTTTTCATATATGCGCTTGATATTGAAAAACGGTGTGGTATTCGAAGGGGAAAGCTTTGGCGCTTCCAAAAGCATTGCGGGCGAGGTCGTCTTCAATACAGGCATGGTCGGCTACCCAGAGGCGTTCACTGATCCTTCGTATGCCGGGCAAATCCTTGTCTGTACCTACCCTCTGGTTGGCAACTACGGCGTACCACATAAGAAAGCATGGGAGTCGGATAAAGTTCAAATAGCCGGCCTCGTGGTGTCGGAATATTCAGAGAATTATTCGCACCGCACCGCAAAACAATCTCTCGCTGACTTGCTCAAGAAATCGAGAGTCCCTGCAATAACGGGCGTTGACACTCGCGCACTCACGAAGCAGTTGCGCGAACACGGTGTCATGCCGGGAGTTCTTACCAATTCAAAAGAAGTTGCGAAGTTTGCCGACCCTAACAAAGAGAATCTTGTCGCGAGAGTCTCTCCGAAAAAGAAGATGGTCTACGGCAAAGGACGTTTCCGGCTCGTCGTCGTGGATTGCGGCATAAAAGAGAACATTATCCGCTCGCTTACCCGCGCGGATACAACTATCATCCGCGTCCCGTGGGACTACGATTTTACGCGCGAGAAATACGATGCACTCATCCTCGGCAACGGCCCCGGCGACCCGACAATGTGTAAAGCAACTATAGAACACGTTAAAAAAGCGATGGCGGATGGAAAGCCCGTCTTGGGAATCTGCCTCGGCAATCAACTCTTAGCGCTGGCGGCGGGTGCCTCGACGTACAAGTTAAAATATGGCCATCGCTCCCAAAATCAGCCCTGTGTGGAAACAAACACCAACAGATGCTATATCACCTCTCAAAATCACGGTTACGCAGTGAACGGAAAAACCCTTCCCGTAGGATGGGAAGAATGGTTCGTAAATGCGAATGACGGTTCAAACGAGGGAATTCGACACAAGTCTAACAAATGGCGTTCGGTGCAGTTCCATCCGGAAGCGGCACCGGGGCCGATGGACACGATGTGGATTTTTGATGAGTTCCTGGAACAAATCAGGGTTTGAAAACATAAAACACAGATATGCACAGAACACAACGTATGAAAAACATGCACAAAACACAGATTGCACAAAGCACAAATAAAGACCGAAAACACAAACATTTCAAAGACCAAAACGAATGCGGTATTTGTGCTTTTGGTGGTTTGTGTTCTGTGTTTTATTTGTGCTTTGGTTCCTGTGCTTTGGATATTTTAATATGAATAAACCCAAGAAAGTTCTTCTGTTCGGAAGCGGTGGCTTGAAGATAGGCCAGGCAGGAGAATTCGACTACTCTGGCTCGCAAGCTATTAAGGCATTCAAGGAAGAGGACATTCGAGTCGTCCTCATGAACCCAAACATCGCGACCGTGCAGACGGATAGAGGTCTTGCCGACACAGTCTACTTTCTGCCTCTCACGGAGGAATTCGCGACACAGGTGATACAAAAAGAACGTCCTGATGCGATAGCGCTTTCTTTCGGCGGACAAACAGCGCTTAATCTTGGACTCGCACTCGAAAAAAATGGCGTTCTAAAAAAATATGGCGTGCGTGTTCTCGGCACACCCGTTTCCGTCATTCGAGATACTGAAGATCGCGATCTATTCGTTCGGCGGCTAACGGAAATACAGGTAAAAACCGCGCGCAGTTATGCCGCAAAAAATATGAGCGGAGCTTTGAAGGCCGCGGGAAAAATAGGATACCCCTTAATGATACGCTCCGGATTCGCCTTGGGAGGCCAAGGATCTGGTGTCATGAACAGTAGGTCGGAGCTTCAAAAGAAACTCCCAGAAGTGTTTCGCTCCACTAGCCAGGTGCTGATAGAAGAAAATCTCGTCGGTTGGAAAGAGGTTGAATATGAGGTAGTCCGCGATAGCGCAGACAACTGCGTAACAGTGTGCAATATGGAGAACATTGATCCGATGGGGATACACACGGGCGAGAGCATGGTAGTCGCTCCTTCGCAAACGCTTACGAACGAGGAGTACCATTCACTGCGCGAAATAGCCATCCGCACTATTCGACACCTTGGCATCGTGGGCGAATGCAATATCCAATATGCGCTTAATCCGACTGTGGCCGCCGGAGCTGGAGCGAAGGCGGCAAACGTGGATTATCGCGTCATAGAAGTAAACGCGCGGCTCTCTCGCTCATCAGCCCTAGCTTCCAAAGCAACCGGCTACCCGTTGGCATTCGTCGCGGCGAAATTGGCACTCGGATACACACTTCCCGAACTCAAAAATTCTGTCACAAAGCAGACGACCGCTTGCTTCGAACCCGCTCTCGATTATCTCGTCCTTAAACTCCCCCGTTGGGATATAAATAAATTCGAAAATGCGCAATTCAAGATAGGCACCGAGATGAAAAGCGTCGGCGAAGTGATGGCTATCGGACGTTCGTTCGAGGAGGTGTTCCAGAAAGCCCTGCGAATGCTTTCAATCGGCGCGGACGGCTTCGTGGCGCAGAGAAACGGTGCGCTTGACGTACCGGATTATTTGGATGAGATACGCGAGGCGACAACACGCCGCGTCTTCGCACTCGCTAATGCGCTTGAAAACGGTGTTTCTGTCGAGAAAATATCGGAACTCTCGAACATAGATAAGTGGTTCTTGGAGAAAATGAAAAATATCGTTGCCCTTGGGAAACGCATCCGCTCTTCAAAGAAACTCGATGCAACGCTCATGCGCGAAGCGAAGCAAAAAGGATTTTCCGACCGTCAGCTCGCAACCCTTAAAAAAACGACCGAGGCGAACATACGAACGCTTCGTAAGAAACTAAAGGTTTTGCCGAGCATAAAGCAGATAGATACGCTCGCAGGCGAGTTCCCGGCAGAAACGAATTATCTCTATCTCACCTATCACGGCACGGAACATGACGTAAAACGCGGCAAGAATCAGATAGCTGTTCTCGGAAGCGGCCCGTATGCCATCGGCTCATCGGTGGAATTTGATTGGTCATGCGTTCAGGCGCTTAAAACTCTTTCAGCACGCGGCTGGGGCACTATCATGATCAATTCAAATCCTGAAACGGTATCCACCGACTACGATATGTCAGACCGTCTCTACTTCGACGAGCTCTCGCTTGAGCGCGTACTGGACATTGTAGAGTTCGAGAATCCGAAGGGCGTCATCGTCTCGACAGGCGGACAAATACCGAACAACCTCGCGTTGCTTCTTCACAAGAGTCGTGTCAAGATCCTCGGCACGTCGCCGGAGAACATAGACCGCGCCGAGAACCGTCACACATTCTCGGCGCTCCTCGACAAACTGAAGATTAACCAGCCCGCGTGGGCCGAGGTCGGCTCGCCTGAAGCCGCCGCCGGCGCCGCCGAGAAAATCGGTTATCCCGCACTCGTCCGCCCATCGTACGTTCTCTCCGGCGCCGCGATGAAAGTGGCGCCTGACAAAGAATCTCTCCTCAAATTCTTGAAGCGCGCGGCGGATGTTTCTCCCGATCATCCGGTCGTCATCTCCAAATTCATCGAGAACGCGCGAGAAATAGAGATAGACGGCGTGGCGCAGAAGGGCAAACTCGTCGTCTATGCCATCACCGAACATATAGAAAACGCCGGCACGCACTCGGGTGATGCGACGGTTGTCCTCCCTCCCCAGCGCACGTATCTTGAGACCATTCGCGGAGCGCAGGAGATAACCAAGTCGGTGTTGAAGGAATTGCACATCACGGGGCCGTTCAATATCCAGTTCATTGCGAGAGAAAATAATCTTCAGGTCATCGAGCTCAATGTCCGCGCCTCGCGGTCGTTCCCCTTTGTTTCCAAAGCGACCGGTTACAATTTTGCCGAACTATCCGTTCGCGCGATGCTAGGAGAAAACATTGAGGGGCAATATCGAACGCTTGACTTGGATTACGTCGCCGTCAAATCGCCGCAATTCTCCTACGGCCGCATCAAAGGCGCCGACCCGAGAACGCGCGTCGAAATGGCGTCTACGGGAGAAGTCGCCTGCTTTGGAGACTCTTACGGCGAAGCGCTCCTCAAATCAATGCTCGCCGCTGGGTTCCGCCTGCCGCACAAAAACGTGCTCGTTTCGCTCGGACAAGAAGAGAATAAACAAAAGCTTCTGCCTTCTCTTCACCTCCTTTCAGCTTTAAAATTCAAATTATATGCGACGGAACACACCGCCGATTTCCTGACTATCCATGACATTCCCTGCGAGAAGGTCTATAAGATACGGACGGAAAAATCACCGAATGTTTCCCAACTTCTTGAAAACGGCACGCTCGATCTCATTATAAATATCCCGACTCGTATTTTCGTCGGCGAGAACACCGACGGCTTTATCATTCGCCGCAGAGCGGTTGATATGAATATTCCGCTCATCACCAACCGCCAGCTTGCCGAAGCGTTCGTTGCGGCGCTTGCCGAGCATGAGCATAAGAGCGACGGTCTGAAACCAAAAAGCTGGAGCGAATATCGCTCGGGCTAACTCTCAAACAGCTCACTTCCCAAGCGGCGCGAGAACTTCAAGGTCTTTGCATATCTTCCGCACGAGGAACGGCTTCAGCTCCGTATGGCGAGGGACGGTAGAGATTCTGACGTTTCGAAAATTATGATAGATAGAATGCTTAGCGCCTTCACGAAGAGGTAGGCAATCATACACGTGCAGGTAACGTTCAAAATCCCTGCGCTTCATGTGCTAGCGCGATATGACAAGCCGTTCGCGAGTGACTGTTCTGTTTCCGCGCGCTTCCCTTCTCGTCAACATACGTCGCGCGAGTGTAAACTCTCGAAGAGCGTCTCGAAGATTTTCTTCTGCTTCGCGCTTATTTTTCCCCTGCGTGTTGACACCCGAAATTTCCTCAAGCCAGGCGACATACCCGCCGCGCACTTTTTTATAGACGGCTGTGTACATACATCGATATTTTAGCATAAAACAGGCCGCCTAGCCCCAGTTTTGCAATGAGGGTTTTGTTATAACATGGAAAACAAACGCATGCGTTCGTGTAATCGGAGTCACCGAGTACCGAGTGCAAAACTGGGGCTGGGCGGCACCCGGCTGTTTTTTTGGATAGAGAAGCGGCCTCCGCCGCTTCAATCCCTACGCGCCATTCATCCCCGAAGCAGAGCTTCGGGGTGTTCTGTCGCTTTCCAATAAATCTCTTTCCAACCGCCAGCTTGCCGAAGGCCTCGTTTCGGCACTTGCGGAATACAATGCGGGAAAGGAGTTGAAATTGAAAGCGTGGAGCGAATATCGCGAGCAAAAAAAAATGAAAAATCCCCGCGAAGCTACGGGTAGTGGGCAGTTAGAGATGCCGTGTACCCATAGCTTCGCGGGGACTTACAACTCTTTCAAATATCCGATTGCGTCAGACACTAGAAAGAATGCAGAAGCGCCGTGCCGCTTCTGCGAATTCCGAAAGATCATTCCACCTGCACGGAGGTGGTGCGGCGACTAGGCCGCGTACTGGTCCTCGATCTCGCCGAAGCGAGCTTCGAGGTCCTCGTATTTGATACCCGACGCCTCGATGGCGTCGAGAACCTGATACGAGCTTGACTGCGACGGCGAGTAGAATTTTACTGCCGCCCACCATGCGGGGACATAGTATATCCCCCACTGGCGGTTGACCGTAAATTCAACCGTCCGTCCACACGTGGCCTTGAGCCACAGGCGGACGGATTCATACGCCTCGCCGTTGTCGATGCGGCGGCCGATGAATATATCACCCCAATCCGGGTGGCCGGACGGCTGTTTTTCGTACGCCGCCTGATAGCGGCCACCCTGGCGGTAGCCGTGGCTGGCGGTTTCGAGCGCCGCCACACACTCGGCGCTGGTCGCCGTTCCACAGAGGAACGCGACCAGAGCGGCCGCCATTTCCTCATATTGCTGAGCGTCGCCCAGCGAGTACCACGGCGATGTAATCGCACCAAGCGCGGCGGTGATGCCCTTGCGGGCTTCGGCCTGTTCGGCCTCGGACGCACCCTTCTGGACGCCGCCCTTGCTGTTGAGACGCAAGGTCTCAACGCCTTCACCGCTGTTCAAGTGGGTCTTGATTTCGTGAATCGTGTTCATCTTGCCCTCCTCAGGACAATCGCAGAGCCGGCTGCGAACCGTCGGTGACACCGCTACCACCTAGGGATCTTGCGACCCCTCTTTCCGGTTCGACGATGCTCACTGCAAACAGCAAGCGAGTACAAGCCGGAGAAGAGGAATAACATTGCAGTCTACGCTCACGCGCATATTGTTCTGCGTTATCCTGTTCTGCCTATTGAGTTTTCAACGAACAACAAACAGCTAAGCCGCTAGAGGTTTGGAGATTCGACTTCCCCCTCTAACAAAGGCGTCGTTTGAGGCAAGCAGTCTAGCACGTACTGGCACCTGTGTCAAGGTCTTCTTTTTGGCCTATTTCTTCCCTCTTTTGAGGACGCGCTTCAGATAGTGCCCAGTGTGCGAGCCGTCGGTCTTTGAGACTTCTTCGGGGGTTCCCTTTGCAACAATTTGCCCGCCGGAGGCACCCCCTTCCGGCCCCATATCGATAATGTAATCGGCGCACTTCAAGACGTCGAGATTGTGTTCTATGACGACGACCGTGTTGCCGCGTTCGACAAGCTTTTGGAGAATTAAGATGAGTTTCGCCACATCATCATAGTGCAGGCCGACAGTCGGCTCGTCTAAAAGGTATATCGTTTTCGTCGTGAGCGGCCGGTAAAGCTCCGACGCTATTTTCACGCGCTGCGCTTCACCGCCGCTTAATGTGGTCGCGCTTTGTCCAAGCTCAAGATAATCAAGTCCGACGTCAGAGAGCGTCTGTAGGCGGTCGGCTATCGCAGATATATCTTCGAAGAACGTGCGTGCTTCCTCGACCGTCATGGAAAGAATGTCGTGAATGTTCTTTTTCTTGAACTTCACTTCGAGCGTTTCCTTCATGAATCGCTTTCCGTTGCATACGTCGCACGTCACGTACACCGTCGGCAAAAAGTGCATTTCAACGGCGACGAGTCCATTCCCCTGACACGCTTCGCATCGGCCCCCCTTCACGTTGAATGAGAACCTTCCCGGCCACCAACCGCGCGCCTTCGCCTCTTCGCTCATCGCGAACATGTCGCGGATATGCGTCCACGCACCCGTGTAGGTCGCCGGATTCGAGCGCGGCGTACGGCCTATCGGTGACTGATCGATAAGAATGGCGCGCCCGAGGTAATCGGATCCTGAGAACTCCGCGCAGTTGTAGACGCGGGCACTTCGGTAGCGTTTGTCGAAGCGCGCCTGCAAATTGCGGTGCAGTATCTCATAGAGGAACGTCGACTTGCCGCTTCCCGAGACACCGGTGACACACACGAATTTTGCGAGTGGCACGTCTACATTCACTTTTTCCAAATTGAATTTCGAGGCACCGCGAATTTTGAGCTTTCCTCTGTCCGCCGTGCGGCGTTTTTCGGGTATTTCTATCGCTATTTCTTCGCGTAGATACGCGAGCGTCCTCGAATCGCTCTTATTCATTTTTGCCGTGAGTAAATCCTCAAGCCAGCCCGACACGACGATTTCGCCGCCGTGCGTCCCCGCTCCCGGCCCCAAATCGATGATGTAATCCGACGCGTAAATAGTGTCTTCGTCGTGCTCGACTACAAGCACGGTATTGCCCAAGTCCCGCAAGTGTTTCAAGGTCGTAATGAGGCGGTCGTTGTCGCGCTGATGGAGCCCGATGGTCGGTTCGTCGAGAACATAGAGCGCCCCCACGAGTCCGCTCCCGAGTTGTGAGGCGAGCCGTATGCGTTGTGCCTCGCCACCGGAGAGTGTGTTCGCCTTTCTGTCGAGCGTGAGATAGTCGATACCGACATTGAGCATGAATTGCAGACGACTTGTTATTTCCTTTATTATCACGCGTGATATTTCCTCTTCTTTTTTCGTGAGCGTAAGCGTGGCAAAAAATACCTGCGCATCGGCAATAGATAGGGAGGACAGATGAACTATATCTGTTCCTTTCGCGGACTTTTTACCTACCCCCTCTTTCACGTTTCCTAGGAAAACATTTAGAGCTTCCGGCCTCAAGCGTTTTCCATTGCAAACGAGGCATTGCTCGTCACCGAAAAAATATTTCGTGCCGAGACCCTTGCACTCCGGACACGCGCCATAGGGAGAATTGAAAGAAAATAACCGTGGCTCAACTTCAGGAAACGAGAAGCCGTCATACGGGCACATAAATTTTGCCGAAACAACCTTTTCCTCTCCGAACGGATCAGTTATCCTCGCAAGTCCTTCGGATTCGTGTAACGCACGTTCTATGGCCTCTGCCGCCCTCTCTCTCGCACCCTTTGGATCATCAGAAAATTCAGATACGAATATTTCGTCCACCACAACATCAATGGAGTGTTTGAAATGTTTCTTGAGCTCAATTCGGGAGCGAAGTGATTTCTCCTCGCCGTCCACCACTACTTTCTCAAAGCCCTTATTCAACAAGTCGTAGAGTAATTGGTAATACTCACCTTTTCTACCGACAACGACGGGGGACGAGATGCGAATTTTGTCCCCTGATACACCTTTAATCAGCTTTTTTTTCTTAGAATCCACAGAGAACGGTTCTCTGTGTTTTTTGCCTTTTCGCGCCTCGTCAACGATGCCGAGCACGGTGTCGAGGATTTCCTCATTAGATAGTTTGCGCACCTCGCGCCCGCATTCAAGACAATGCGCCTTCCCAACGCGAGCATAAAGAACACGCAGATAATCATATATTTCCGTAATCGTCGCGACCGTCGAACGCGGATTGTTGGAACGAGATTTTTGGTCAATGGATATGGCAGGCGAGAGGCCGGAAATCTCGTCTACATCAGGCTTCTGCATCTGTCGCAAAAATTGTCGCGCGTAGGCGGAAAGCGATTCAACATATTTCCGCTGACCTTCTGCAAAAATCGTATCAAACGCAAGCGAAGACTTTCCGCTTCCGGACAGCCCCGTAAAAACAACCATTTTATTTCGCGGCATTTCTACCGTGATGTTCTTTAGGTTGTGCGTACGAGCGCCTTTGACGATTATTTTACCTGCCTCTGGATTTTTTGATGAATCTGCCATGTCAAAAATAGATAAGTTGAATACAAAGCCAGCCCCTCGTTTGCCCGAGGGGGTAGGTGCGGGCACTATATCACAACTGTTATTTTAAAAAATGATTAGGGAACCAGAAAATAATCATAAGGGGACAGCGGAACAATGTGGGAGGATGTCCCCTTATGACGTCATGCCTAGGTAGCGGTACCCTCTCTTTCTTGTACGCGCTCTTCCTGAAGACGCATCGGTGGGTTGCTAGCCCTGTCTAAGTGCGATTGTCCCTTTTGATCCTGTCTACTCAAGGTCGCACAGCCGATTTTCAGCGCCTTTGCCACATTCAAGCGGCTAGGTGATAGAGCCCGCGAAATACTCCCAACAAACGGTTTCTATGTCAATACCTGGATTAGGCAAGTACTAAAGAACCAAAATCGGTGTTCCGCACTTCCTTGTAAAGTTTGTTCGGGACCAGCACAGGAGCGCCGTTTTTTTCTACGACGTAATACGCAAATCCTCGCATTTTTTTGACGAGTTCGTAATCGGCGTGCCCCGGCATTGAAGCGGAATCGCCCGTACCTTCGACGGGACTATCGTCTGCCGTGACGAGCCATTCCTTTCCCGTATTCACGACCAAATGCCCATAACCCGATGGCATGTAGACAGAATCACCTGCTTTGACCTTGATTGCTTTGAATTCCTCGATCCTATCAGGCACAGGCGTGTCATTCTCTTCCACCATCTTCTGCAAAAGCGCGACGCCTTCGCCGTGGAGTATCCAGTACGTCTCATCCAAATTGCCCACGTGATAGTGGCCGTAGGTTTTGATGTATTCAACACCCACTTTTCCCGATTCCCACACGGTAATGTTCCTTTTTTTGGAACCGCCGCGGATCATGTAGTAGTGAATTGTCGGGCCGATTGCATCGGGCGTCATGAGTACGTCTTTCATCTTTTCGTGCGGACGAGATGCGTATGCCTCAAACGTCATAGATAATATACTACCACACGTTATAATGGGAGTATGGGTATCGACAAGCCGAAGGAAAAATACAATCCTATCGAAATAATCCCTCAAGCTCTTCGTGAAAAAGCCATAGCGGAAATTGCGGTTGGCCGGAAAACAGAACAATTTCCTGATAATACTACACCTGAAATGTTGTTATCCGTTGCGATAAAAGCTGTGCTCAGGCGATGGGAATCACCGCGACCATTGGATAAGGAGAAACTCGACGTCATCGCGCAGTATTTCTGTGTCTGTGGGATAAGCAAAGATACTGCCGACAAACTTGCGCAAATCCTAATATTGGATGTCCACCTTAACCCGCCTGATAAAAATCCTCTTAAAAATTAAAAATCACAGCTTCTTCTTGAAGCTCAACTCCTAGTTGTTCTCGCACTTCTCTTTTTATATTGCCGGCAAGCACTAGAACATCGGATGCGGTGGCATTACCGTTATTTACGATGTAGTTCGGGTGCCGGAGTGATGCCTGTGCATCTCCTACTGAGGAACCCTTCATACCGGTTTTTTCAATAAGCCAGCCTGCCGGCACGCGCCCGCCACGAGATTTCACTCCCTTCTCCTTCTCGAACATAAGAACGACTTCCGGCGATGCGACAGGATTCATAAAGAACGAGCCCGCCGCGCGAACGTTTTGAATATGCCGTTTTTCACGTTCGGCAACGGTCTCATCCGTTAATCTCTGGCTCTCTGATGTTTCGATGGACTGCAATCTGATAAAGACACGTACGATGACCCACTCAGGATTTTTCTTGAAGAAACTGTCGCGGTACGCAAATTCACACTCCGCATTTCCAAACTCACGAATTTCGCCCGTTTTAATATTAAAGACCTTCACACGTTCAAGAAAGTCTTTTATTTCCGAACCAAAAGCTCCTGCATTCCCCCTGACAGCTCCACCGATTGAACCCGGAATACCCGCCAACTTTTCCCATCCGCCAAGTCCTTTCTCGCCAAGAACACGAATGAGCGAAAACAGGTTACAGCCGGGATTCGCATCAAGTAGATTCCCGCCTATCGTATGATCATCTCCCACTACTCGTATAACGAGTGCGTCTAATCCTTTGTCAGGTATAAGCACGTTACTGCCTCCGGCAAGAATGACGAACGGTGTGCTTTTTTCTCTCGCCCACTGAATTGCTTCTTTGACCTCTCTCTCATTGCTTACCTCGACAAAATATTTTGCCTCGCCGCCTATTTTGAAGGTGGTGAGCGGCGCAAGCGGAACATGTTTTTGTATCTCCAAACTCATACGGTTTTCTTTTTACTTTTCGCCTCTTCTTCCAACGTTCTAATTTCATCACGAATAAGAGCGGCTGTCTCTACAGCCCCAGTTTTGCATCGCAATATAGGTAAATTCGAGCGGTCAAAGGCATGCCTTCGACTTCTTTCCCTAATAAAACTCACCTTGCAAAACTGGGGCTGGATTCGACTCTTTTGCTGAACATTGCAGAACATATTATTTCTTCCGGCCTTCGAGTGTCGCTATCTCATCTCGTATCAATGCGGCCGTCTCGAAATCCAGTCTGTCAGCGGCGTCGTGCATTTGGCGGCGTTTTTCTTTGATGAGCTTCACATTGTCACCGCCATACGCCGAGACGTCCAGCTTCACAAGCTCCGTAATCGCTCTCTTACGAGAACGCTCAATGTCTCCCATGATGTCATGAATACGTTTGACTATGGTCTTCGGTGTTATCTTGTGCTTTTTGTTGTACGCGAGTTGGATCTCACGACGACGATTCGTTTCGCCTATCGCACGCTCCATGGAGCCCGTCATGCTGTCGGCATAGAGAACGACGCGTCCGTGGACATTCCTCGCCGCGCGACCGATGGTCTGGATGAGTGAGGTTTCGCTCCGCAAGAATCCTTCCTTGTCGGCGTCCAAGATCCCGATGAGCTCTACTTCCGGTAAATCCAATCCTTCGCGCAGAAGGTTCACGCCGACGAGTACGTCAAACTTTCCTTTACGAAAATCAGTGAGTATTTCGATGCGCTCTATCGTCTTTATGTCGCTATGAATGTAGCGTGCCTTCACACCGCGCTCGACGAGGAATTGCGTTAGATCTTCTGCCATTTTTTTCGTCAAGACAGTCACCATCGAACGCACGCCTCGCTTTGTTACACCCTCAGCCTCCGCGATGAAGTCTTTCACCTGCCCGGCATAGTCGGCACTCGAAACAATCGGGCGAACAATTATTTGCGGGTCCACGAGCCCCGTCGGACGAATCACCTGTTGTACAGGCGTTCCGCTCTTTTCAAGCTCATATTGAGCCGGTGTCGCGGACGTATATACCGTCTGTCCCGTACGCGCTAAAAATTCGTCGAACATGAGCGGGCGATTGTCGATTGCTGAAGGTAGACGAAAACCGTGCTCCACTAGCGTATTCTTCCGCGCTCGGTCGCCCGCATACATGCCACCTATCTGCGGGATTGTCACATGCGATTCATCTATTATGGTCAAGAAATCCTTCGGAAAGTAACTAAGGAGCGTATACGGCGGTTCTCCTGGCTTTCTTCTGTCGAAATGGCGCGAGTAATTTTCTATACCATTGCAATAACCAAACTCGCGGATCATTGTTGTGTCCTGGCGCGTTCTTCGCTTCAGACGCTCCGCTTCCAAAATCTTCCCCTCCGAATCGAGGGTTTTTAGTCGTCCTTCGAGTTCCTGCTTGATGTCCGCGAGCGCCGCTTCGACAACGTCTTTTGGCGTTACGTACTGGCGCGCGGGAAAAAGGAATATGGAATCATGTTTTGCTCCGACCTCCCGCGTCATCGCATCTATTTCTTCAATAACTCCCACCTTGCCGCCCATGAGGTCAATCCTGTAAATGATGCGTTCGCTTGCCGGCATTATCTCGATGCGGCTTCCGAGCGCGCGAAATGTTCCCGGAGAAAGATCACCCATCGTGCGCTCGAAGTAAATAGAAATAAGTTTGCGTGTGAGAGTTGCGCGTGTCATCGACTCACGTACGCTAAGCTTCAAATTTACTTTTTGATATTCAATTGGCGAGCCGAGCCCATAAATGCACGAAACCGAAGCAACGACGATGACATCCTTTCGCGTTAGAAGCGCCTGTGTTGCCGCGTGCCGGAGACGCTCTATATCCTCATTGATTTGCGCCTCTTTCTCTATGTATGTGTCGCTAACCGGCATATACGCTTCAGGCTGATAGTAGTCATAGTAAGAAACGAAGTAGTGCACTGCGCTCTTCGGAAAGAATTCGCGATACTCCGCGGCGAGCTGAGCGGCAAGCGTCTTATTATGTGCGATAACGAGCGTCGGCTTGCCCCATTTTGCGATAACGTTCGCCATTGTAAAAGTTTTACCGCTTCCCGTGATGCCAAGGAGCGTCTGGTCGCGCTTCTCTTGCGTAAGCCCTTTCACGAGTGCATCAATAGCCGCCGGCTGGTCTCCCGCAGGGCGATAGTCGCTCTTTATTTTAAACGTACTCATCCGTATACTCTATCAAGATTGAACCGGTGAGAAAGAGTGCTTACTTCGCCGGCTTTTTAATCCTTTTTTTCCTTGTACTCTCGTACACCATCCCGTTTTCCTTTCGGTTTCTTCTTCGGCTTTATGCCGACATTTTTTACCTTACCCTCCAATCGAGGAGCTACACGAGACGGAACATCCCTATTCTTAGCGTCTTTTTTCATACAAGTATAAGTATGCAAACATTGCGTTTGCCGCGTTTTAAAATCGCAAGACTTTCGGAGAAATCTTTCTCTACGAGTTCTCTCTCGGATTTTACTATCTTTCCGTTTAACGTTATCGCTTTCTCGGCGAGGAATTGTCGCGCTTCCCGTTTGGAGCTCGCAAGCTGTGCTCCAACAAGAACGTCAATGAGGGAATCATCAATCTTCGCTTCATACGATGGCGCAACCTCGCGCAGATTCGTAATATCTTCCGGCGATAGTTCGGCAAGATTCTCGTCAAAGATAGCGCGTGAGACGCGCTCTGCCGCCTCTGCCGTACTCTCGCCATGTACAAGTGACGTTATCTCTTGAGCCAGAATACCTTGCGCGTGTCTTCGGCGCGGCTCGCGTTTGTGCAATTCCATCGCGGCATCTATTTCAGTTTCCGAGAGCATGGTCATTTTCAATAGATATTCTCTGACTGCCTCATCTTCGGTATTGAACCAAAATTGGTAGAACTGAAAGGGAGTCGTCTTTTCAGGCGAAAGCCAGATGGTTCCCATTTCGGATTTCCCGAATTTTTTGCCGGTCGCTTTATTCACGAGAAGCGGCCATGTGAGCGCATAGACAACGTCGCCTGTTTTACGGCGAATGAAATCTACTCCCGATACGATGTTGCCCCATTGATCAGAGCCGCCAACCTGCACGTCACAGCCGTATTCTTGGTGCAAATGGAAATAGTCGTACGCTTGCAACAACGCATAAGAAAATTCCGTGTATGAAATCCCTTCTTCGGGGTTTTTAATGCGATCTTTGATGAAATCACGCTGGAGCATCATATTGACCGTAAAATGCTTACCGGTATCACGCAGGAACTCGATAATGTTCAGTTTTTCCAACCACTCCGTATTATTGAGGAGCGTAAAGTCGGCACCACTAAAAAGTCGCCTTGCCTGCTCGGCAATTTTCTCGGCATTCGCACTAACCGTCTCCGATTCCAAAAGCGGTCGTTCGACGCTTTTGCCGCCGGGATCTCCTATCAACCCTGTTCCACCCCCGACAAGTAGAATTACTTTATGCCCGTCTTCAAGAAAACGACGCAAAATAAGGAACGCCTGTAACTGTCCTACCTGAAGTGAGTCGGCGGAAGGATCGATGCCAAGATAGAGAGTGCGCTTTTTTCCATCCGTGATTTCCTCGAGTTTTTTGGATGAAAACTGCTGGACGTATCCTCGCTTTTTCAGTGTTTCGGATAGTTTCGACATATTTTATCCCACTATACCACGCGCAGACAGTGCGCGCGTCGGAAGGATTTCCCAATAGGAAAAACCCGTGTACTAAAATTCCCCCCGACGCCGTTCACGGTCTCGCACCTCCCCCTCATTCATTCCAAAATGATGTGCGAATTCGTGCCATACTGTGTCGGCAACAATCTGCCTCACATGCTCGGAAAACAGCTCCTCATAACGATATCGTAAGTCGTTATAACGACTTACGATATCGTTATGGAGTTCTTCTTCAGCCGACACTTCAATAGGCCGCTGATAAAGAGTGATGGTATCCGGTAAAGTCATTCCGACCCCGTACTGTTCTCCGCGCTCGGAGAGCGGGATGCCTTTGTAGAGTCCGAGAAGAGTCTCACCTTCCGCGAGCCCTTGTTCCTTTCTGTCCTCTGCCGACGGTTCGTCCTCCACAAGAAGCGCGACGTTCTTTATCTTTTCCCGCACCCATTCGGGCAGGCACTCATACCCTTCGGACACTAGTTTCTCGAATTTTTCCCTTTCCATGAGGTGATTCTAACAAACTATTCCATCCTTTTTCTTTCTCTCTTTCCCCCTCCTTCCGACCATCCTGACTAAATCTCAATACTTAACTTATCGATTAAGTATTGGATGTGAGAACGCAATAGCAACCATTTAACTAAACATGTGTGCAGCTGTGTAAACCGGTGCAAACACCGGTTTCTGGCTCCTCGGCTCGGAAATGCAAATGAGTACATTTTCATTTCACTCGCCCTATGTCGCCAGTAAGAATTAGACGGCAGGAAATCTCATTGCTGTACGAGCTGCGTGAAGCGCTTGCGGACTTTCTCAATTTTCGGCTCAACAACAAGCATGCAGTACGACACGCTCTTGTTCTTCTCCAAATACTGCAGTTCGGCTTTGCTCGCCATGAACAGTGTTCATTGTTTTGTCCGCAACTCTAATCCCTTCGAGGTGGGCGTAGGAGCGGAAAGAGTTGTGCTTCGTGCGCAGGTTTATTTTCCAAGAAAGCGAACAAACGTTCGGAAACACCGAAACCAAACGCCGGTGGCATACCATATTCCATCGCGCGAATATAATCTATATCGAGCCGCTGTGCTTCCTCGTCGCCTTTGTCGCGCAATTTCTGCTGTTCTTCAAAGCGCGCACGCTGATCTTGAGGGTCATTTAGTTCGCTGTACCCCTTCCCCATTTCCGAGCCGGCGATAAGTATCTGAATTCGTTCAACAGTTTTGCCGTCTTTGGCACGTTTGGCTAGCGGCTCCATGTATACCGGAATTCCCGTTAGAAATGCCGGACCGCTGATTTCCTTACGAAGAACTTTCCAAAGACTATCGACAGCTCGATGAATGTTTCGGTCTGCATGTTCGTATTCAATACCCGCTTTTCTGCACATCTCCTTTAAACCAGAAAGAGTCACTTTTTTTCCTGTTCTCTCGTCAGTCTCCGTTATAGGATCCAAACCAAAGCGTTTTTTAATGAGTTCAGAAAAATCAATTTCCTTCCACTCTTCTGCAAAATCAACTGTGTGATCACCTATCTCGAACGTGTATTTCTTGTATGTTTCTTTTGCTATATACCGATATAATTCCTGCACGAACTTCATGCCTTCCACCACATCGCTATACGCTTCGTAGCTCTCAAGTTGGGTGTAATCCTGCAAGTGCTCGCGTGATTGTCCTTCATTTCTAAAGATACGCCCTATCTCAAACACTTTTGGAAAACCCGCGATGAGAAGACGCTTCTGCCACAATTCGCCACACGAAATACGAAGATACACGTCCATGTCGAGCGCGTTGTGATGCGTTACGAATGGACGCGCGTCGGCACCACCGGGCGTTGTTTCGAGAACCGGTGTTTCCACTTCCATGAAACCCTTGCCGAGATAAAACTCTCGAGCCGATTGCCAAAACTTTGCTCGTCTTTCCACAAGGGCGCGCAGTTCCGCGTTCACAAGAATATCTATGTCACGCTCGCGCAATCTCTTTTCTTCATCTCTAAGGCCGAAGTGCTCGGCGGGGATAGGAAGAAGCGATTTTGCGAGCATGTTCCACTCTTCGACTTTGAGCGAGCGTTCGCCGCGCTTCGTCTTGAACGCAGTGCCTGATGCCTCTATGAAATCACCGTTATCCGCTACGCCGTTAAAGAGATCAAAGAGCTTCTTATCCATTTCTGACTCCTGAAGAACTATCTGGATGCGACCAGTGCCATCAAACAAATCAACGAACACAATGCCGCCTTGGCCGCGCGAAGACATGATGCGGCCGCCGAGCGTTACTCGGCGGCCGCTTTTCTCACATTCGTCAAATCCCGCAAGAAGTTCGGCCATGGAAGTGTCGCGCGCGCTCCGCGCCGGATACGCTTCCATGCCCGCCTCCTTTAGAAGCTCTATTTTCTTTACTCGTTCTGCGCGAATGTCGTTTTCAGCCATGGTAATACATGATGGGTACTTGAGGTATTATTGCGGATTAAGAGGAACCACCTCATCGCTTTCATTGTACTGCACGCTCGCATTGCCCGATTGCTGTGCTCCTAATTGATCACGCAGTGTTTTCAATTCATCGAAACCCGAGAATCCTTGCTGGAGTTCCTGTTGTGCTTGCCGCGCCGCTTCCGAAAGAGACACTCCCTGCTCTTCGGAGAGAACCTCAGGTAGCTGATCATGATTTTGTATCTTATTCAGAAATAGGTACGCCCATCCAAAAAATAGTATGACAACAATGATGATGGCGATGCCGCCCGCAATGAGCTTCTTATCATCCTTCGGGCGCTCTTTTAAATTATCTATCATTTTCTGAGCTTTTTGCAGCACCATGGGAAATAGCTTACAGCTTGTAACTGGCAGCTTGCAGGAATTGTATCGCAATTTCCCTCTTCTGTAAGCTGTAAGCTACCAACTGTCAGCTGCTTAGTACAACCACTTCACTCTCTTTCCCTACGACATCTCGCGGCTTCACTGTTAGTTTATCAACTGGTTTCACATTTTCCTCGCCGGCCTCCTTCAAAAACTGCTTCAGCGTCTTGTCGTCCCAGAGAATAGGAATGACGATTTTTGCCTCAAGCTTTACCGCGAGCTTTTGTGCTTCCGCCGGGTTGAGAGTGCCATTGCCTCCGATAGGAATCACCAAAATATCCGGCGAGTCCATCTCAAGAACATCAGGATGCAAATCGAGTTCGCTCAACGCACCGAGATACAGGAGTGAGAGGCCGTCGAAATGAACATAGTAGATGGTATTAGTCCGCGGCTCACCTCCCCACTTGGAGCCCGAAGCAAATCCCGATGCCGTAACGTCTTTGACTTCATACTCGCCGGGTCCATCGATGACGAACGGCTGTTTGTCTCCCCGCCCCGCTTCCGAAGAACCGTTCATGTCGGGGTGATTGAGCGGAACGAACGCCGCATCTGCGCCGAAGTTGGTGGGTTTGAAATCCTTGGACTGTTTGGACACGGGCGCAAAGACGAGTGTAGTGTCGCCTGCCTGCGCCCTGATACACGCTCCACTGTGATAAGTAAGAATCATAAATTAGTTTCTATAGTTATAGTGTCGCCCGTGAGGAGGCTTCGGCAGGCAGGCCTGCTTGCGCGCGAATGCATGCGCCGGAGTGGTAGGTCAATATCATAGCTGACAGCTTACAGCTTGTAGCTTACAGAAAAATCCTACATTCATAGAGACCATTATACCCGAAATTCATTCACATACGAGATTTGACTTGGACATAGAGAGAGAGTAGATTTTTTGTAGGCACCTTGGATTCCACGCCAAAGGTAGATCCTCGCCAGACACTCCTGAAAGAGGAGAGATGTCTGGTCGAAACATCTTGGAGGATATTGGCTTGAAAACCATGTTCCACCTCGGCTACACGGAACGCATTCGCAGCGCGAAGTCGTTCCTGAACGCCTTCCTGATCGCCGGCATCGAGCGAACCGGTTTCGTCGGTTGACAGGGCGCGTCATCGGCGAAAACCTGGGCTGAATATCCGAGGATTCATGGAGGTTCCGATGAACTACCGAGCCTGAATTCGGGGACCGACTGCAGACAGTCCGATTGCCGTCGGTCCCCCCAATTTTTGATTTTGAACTATCACTTTACATTTTGATATTTGAATTTTGCATTTTGAATTATCTGGTGTATATTAAACCTCTCGCGATTGCATGCCTGTGCGTAAAGGCACGCAGACAGGCGGGATTAATTATTAATAGAATGTTCGGTTAATACTTCCCTGCCGACTGTACCGGTAGAGCATGCAGGTGAGGATCCGAGCGTACACGTAACAATGGCTACAAAAACTGAAGAAAGAGGAAAAATTGCCAACGAAGAGAGCGAAATAAAAACAGAAAAAGAAGAGAAAGAAAACGCGCAAGCGGATGCGCCCGTTAAAACGGGGCCGATGGAAGATTTTTTGCGCTCGATCGGAAAGCCGCCCGAGCTCGACGACGTCGTCGAGGGTCCCGTGACCGCGCTCGGCCGCGCGCGAGTTTTCGTCGATCTCCACCCATACGGCACCGGAATCATATACGGGCGCGAATACCTATCCGCACGCGACACTTTAAAGAACGTACACCTCGGTGACACCATCACGGCGAAGATCGTAGGCACTGATAACACAGAAGGGTATCTGGAGCTTTCTTTGCGTGAAGCGCGGCAGGCCCTCATCTGGAACGAGGCGGAGCTCGCGATGCAAAAGAAAACTATATTCGAACTCCCCATTACAGAAGCGAATAAAGGCGGACTTATTATCAACTGGAACAGCATTCAGGGATTCCTGCCCGCTTCTCAGCTTGCCTCCGCGCACTATCCGCGCGTACCCGACGGCGATAAGGAAAAGATATTCGGCGAGCTCAAAAAACTGGTCGGGGAAAAGATCGAGGTCATGGTCATCACTGCGAGCCCGAAAGAAGGCAAACTTATCTTTTCGGAAAAAGGTGCGGCGCCTTCGGAGCGCGCGTCTCTCGTCGAAAAATACCACGTTGGAGATGTCATGGATGGTGTTGTAACAGGAGCGACAGACTTCGGAGTGTTTGTGAAAATCGAAGAAGGTCTGGAAGGATTGGTGCACATCTCGGAAATGGACTGGGCATTGGTGGAAAATCCAAAGGGTCGCTACAAAGTTGGCGACGCCATCAAGGTGAAAGTGATAGAGATAAAGGACGGTAAGGTATCGCTCTCCATCAAGGCGCTGGTGGAAGATCCTTGGACGGCGGCGGGGGAAAAATACAAAAAGGATCAGAAGGTGGACGCCGTCATAATCAAATACAACAAACACGGGGCATTAGCTTCCATAGAAGAAGGAGTGGCGGGTCTCGTCCACATTTCGGAATTCGAGAACGAAGAGGACCTTCGCGCAAAACTCGAACTCGGCAAAGTGTATCCGTTCACCATAACCTTCTTTGAACCAAAAGAGAGACGTATGACTTTAAAACCGGCGAGCTAGTACTACGTTCTACGAACTAGTTAAAAACATTCATCGCCCGTTCCGGTCCTTCTGTGACTATCATCTCAAGCGCTTGTGCGACGCGCTTAAACATGCGGTTGAGCTCTTCAAGTTCGTGCGCGCGAAATTTCGTCAGAATAAAATTCATAACGACTTTTTTCCCTTCGGGCTTTCGTATTTCCCCCGAAGCCGTCGAAGGGGAAACGCCAATCCTTATGCGTGTGAATCTTTTTGTCTTAAGTGTCCGCATGACAGACTCCAATCCTTTGTGTCCCCCACTCCCGCGGTCAAATGATATCTTGAATTTCCCGATGGGCAGGTCTAAATCGTCGTACATTACAATAAGTCGTTCCGCGGACTTTGCTGATTTCACAAATTTCACTACAGCTGAACCAGATTTGTTCATAAAAGTGTCGGGAAGTATGACAGCAACGGTCGTTTTGCCTATCATTCCGCCAACAGCGCGTGACTTTGATTGCTTGTGCTCGCGCCAACCGTCGAAATGCATGATTTTTGCAAAGAATTCCGCCGCCATACGCCCCGCATTGTGCCGCGTGGATATATATTTCTCTCCAGGATTACCTAAACCGGCAATAACCCATACCATATTCGGAACATCGTATCATGCATACGCCATAAAGTATCAATATCAAGCTGTAAACCGGTGCACCGGTTTCTGGCTCCTCGGCTCGGAAATGCAAATGAGTACATTTTCATTTCACTCGCCCTATGTCGCCAGTAAGTATCTGAAAACCCATACACATCAATAGATACGTACTTAATTTGTGCTTCTCAATGTCCAAAAACTGATAATCCGCATTTCATTTACGATGGAACATCGCAAATACTTGGTGTCAACGCCGTACACAGAGTACAATGCGCGTCATGGATATTGTTGGAAACGATTCTCAGACAGCTTCCAACGAAAAAACATCTCCTGATCCTACAACAATCGAAAAACAGACCGCGTCGCGCTCATTGATCTTGTATACAGCCATCGCGCTTGGTCTTGCGCTCTTCATTCGATTCTTTATAGCGGCGCCGTACATAGTTTCCGGCGCCTCGATGGAACCGACGTTCGACAATCTGCACTATCTCATCATAGACCGTGTGTCGTACGAGCTTGGGGAGCCCGCTCGAGGCGATGTTATCGTTTTCGATCTACCGACAGAGCCCGGAAGATCGCTTATAAAGCGCGTCATCGGACTTCCCGAAGAAACAGTCATCATAAGTGAGAACGCTGTAATTATACAAAATGCCGAACATCCCGAAGGATTTACGCTCGATGAGCCGTATCTCGACCAGGCAAATCTTGGTGGGGGAAACGATATGCGCGTAATTCTTGAGCAAGGAGAATATTTCGTTCTCGGAGATAATCGTCATGTTTCCTCGGATTCACGCGTCTGGGGAGCGCTTCCGCGCGAGACAATAGTCGGACGCGTGTTTCTTCGTCTCTATCCTTTAAATATGATGGACGCCCTTCCGGGAGAGGCACGGTACGAAGAGTAGTTCACAGTGTACAGATTACATCCTACAGAAAATACAAATGCAACTTTCGTTAGTACTGCTAACCGTTTACCGACTGTAAGCTACTTATGATCCGTCTAAAAGATACTATCCACCAGAGTACGTCTTCCTTCCTCTCTTCTGCGGTACGCGTTGCCGAATATTACGGATTCGTTCCGTTCGAAGAAGCTCTGGAAAGTGTGCGAGAGGTGCGCGTTCGAACACCGCGTGGAGAACCTTCAAAAAGAGGCGACTCGGAAATCATGTTCGCGCGAAGGGAGGAGCGTCCGCTCGCCGTCATCGCACGTCGCTGTGCTATCAGTGCGGAAAGTACTGATGCGGCATTCCTTGCTTGGCGAACAGGTGGCGGCACTTGGCGTCATCGCTCCGGAATGCCTGCGCTCACGTTGGAGTTGCATATTGTAGGAATATCTTCGGCAATAGCGGAAGCGCTTCTCATCGTCGTCACAGACGCCATCACGGCGGAAGCCGGCATCGAACAACGTATTCTTTCCATCAACAACATCGGTTCTATAGAATCTTCCAACAGGTACATCCGCGATGTATCGATGTATTTGCGTAAACACATTGAATCCATTAGTCCGACGCTTCGACCGCGTGCCGCGCTCGACCCGATGGGAACATTGGTGCAACTTATCGAACGAGGACATCCCGCTGTATCGCGAGCTCCGCAAGCCATGGAATACCTTACAGAAGATGAGCGGCGCAGGTTTTGGGAGATTTTGGAATACCTTGAGATAGCCGGACTTCCCTATGAACTTTCTCCGCATGTACTCGGAAGCCGTGACTGCTGGTCACACTCTCTATATGAAATATCTGCGATAGACAATGAAACCGGCGGTCGAATAACTCTTGCATTCGGAGGACGATACGATCCGCTTACGTCACGTTTTGCGCGCGCACCTTTGCCATCTGTGATGATAAGCATCACATGCGAAATGCGCGGACGTGTGCATATAAAACAAAAGAGCGGCGAACAACCTGGCATTTACTTCGCACATCTTGGGTCTGAGGCGCGTCGTCGCGCGCTACCCGTTCTAGAAAACCTGCGCAAGGAAGGCATACCGGTATATCAAGGACTTCTCCACGAACGCATCGGCGACCAAATGGCGCTCGCACACAAGCGCTCGGTACCCTACATTCTTATCATGGGACACAAGGAGGCCGTTGAGGGAACTATGCTGGTACGCGAAACAGCAACGAACTCACAAGAGGCGGTGCCTTTGCCTGAACTTACGAACTATCTTAAGCGGCGGCGAATTGTGACAGATTTGCAAGTACCGTCTTTAAGAAATTAGGATTGGTTTCTTCTCCCTCAATACATCCCTGAAACGATATCTGGTACACCCTGTTGATTTCCTGACCAGTCGTGTTACGATTCCTGCTCATGTCCATAAACGTTGAAGTTAGCAAGACGGGGAACGAAAGTCCTCTTGCAACTATCCGGAAGTTCAGTCGGAAAGTGCAGGGTACTGGCCTCGTAAAGACGGCTCGCAAGCGCCGTTACTTTGTGCGTGACACGTCGAAGATAGTGAAAAAGAAACGTGCGCTTAAACTCCTAAAGCGGAGGGCAGAATACCGACAGCTCGTGAAAGAAGGAAAGGTGGTAGAAGCCCCTGCGCGCCGCACTCCATACACGCGACCAAATCAGAACGAAACACCTTCCAAGTCGCGACCCGGCGAAAGTGTGCCTATCGCACGATAGAAACAAGACAAAAAATGCGGAGTACTCCGGTGGTTGAAATACGAAATGTTATGCGCGGACGGAGGCCGCGCGTTCCCTTTGAAAAAATGGCGCGTATGATATTGGGACCGCGATATGAACTTTCCTTGGTAATCTGCGGCGACACGCTTACCCGTTCGCTCAATCGTACGTACCGAAAAAAAGGGGATCCCGCAAACGTACTCTCTTTTCCGCTAGGAAAGAAGGAGGGGGAAATATTTCTTAACATTCGCAAAGCAGAGCGTGAATCTCGCACTTTCGATATTGCTGTGCAAGAACGCATTGCACGCCTATTCACTCACGGGTGCTTTCATCTCAAAGGATATATGCATGGAGAAAAGATGGAGCGAGAAGAAGGGCGCATCCTTCGAGCGTTTGGTTTCCGTCGCGCGTAAACACCTCGGCTAATACATCTTGCATTATTCGGCGGCGCGGCGCGTATTGTCTGACGGCTTGCGTCTGACATGAACGCATTTCGCCTGACGCATACTGATACGCGCGGCGTTGCCGTAGACCGTTTGCTGTCATGCGCTTCCCGCGATTATCCCCGCCCTTCGCGCTTTTATACCCTCAAATCGCACGCTACAATGGGCAAATGGCGCGAGTGTATACCGGCATCGATATAGGATCTTCTCACATCAAAATAGTCGTCGCTACGCCCGCCGAAAACCCCGAATTTCCCATGCGTATACTTGGAACCGGCACGACACCTTCAAAGGGTGTGCGTAGCGGCTATGTAGTTGACGTAAAAGAAGCGACTAAGAACCTTCGTGAGGCACTTACGCGCGCACGTAGCGCGGCGAAAGTTCCAATACGAAGTGCACGGTTGGCGCTCGGCGGGATAAGTCTTGAGGATATCCGCTCTACGGGAGAGATTACCCTGACACCATCAGGCGGCATCGTCACGGAGCGAGAGATGGAACGCGCAACGAGCGAAAGCGAGAAACGCGCGGGATCAAAACTGATAAACCGCACCGTACTTCACACTATCCCCCTTGAATACCGCGTTGACGGGCAAAAAGTATTCGGACGTCCGGAAGGCCTCCAAGGCACAAAGCTCGCGGTAGACGTGCTGTTCATTACCATTCTCGCAAAACACCGCGACGATGCCGAGGAAATCGTCGAGGCGGCGGGTGTTGAGGTCGAGAGCGCCATGGCCGCCCCCCTGGCGGCAAGTTTCGTAACATTGAACAAAGCGCAGAGGACAGCCGGGGTTATTTTGGCAAATATCGGGGCAGAAACACTTTCGACGATCGTTTTCGACAACGACATGCCCTTCTCTGTAAAAGTATTTCCGACTGGCTCCTCCGATGTAACAAATGCGATCGCACTCGCGTTTAAGATACCTCTCGCAGAAGCCGAGCAGATGAAGAGAGGCGCAGTCACGGGAAGCAGTATTCCACCGCAAAAAATGAACACTGTAATCGCGGCGTGTCTTAAACAAATGTTCACTAAGATAAACGTCCATCTTAAATCCATTGGGAGGCAGGGACTCTTACCTGCAGGAATCGTTCTTACAGGAGGAGGGAGCGGATATGCGCTGATCACTGAAGTGGCAAAAAACACACTGAAACTACCCGCGCAGATCGCGCAGATAGGATTTTTACCACGCTCATCTGGTCTTGATGCCACATGGGCAGTCGCGTATGGTCTCTGTCGCTTGTCCTACATGGAAGATATGGAGGAGGGCCAATCTTTTGGAGAAATCATCCGACGTACGTGGGATTCAGTGTGGAACACGGCGCGGTCTCTGTTGCCATAATCGGAACATATGGCAAATGCGGTGGCGCGAGCAGGCAAAGAACGTGTTTATGTCCTAAAAACTACAGGTGCAAGACGTCTTTATGTCAAGTTTGTCCTTTCGGAGGAAGTGATATGATGGCCACATTATGACCAAACAGGTAAAACCCGAGTTTGAATCATTCGCACGTATTCGCGTGATCGGAGTAGGGGGCTCGGGTGGCAATGCGGTTAATCACATGGTCTCAAGCCATATTTCCGGCGTCGATTTTGTTACCATCAATACCGATGGGCAAGATCTCCATAAATCGAAAGCGAAAAGAAAGATCCACATCGGTAAAAATCTTACACGTGGACTTGGGACCGGCATGAATGCCGAGCTTGGAAAACAAGCCGCTGATGAGACGCGAGAGGAAATTCAGGATGCGATAAAGGGTTCTGATATGGTTTTTATTACTTGCGGTATGGGTGGTGGTACAGGAACGGGCGCCGCGCCTGTCGTTGCCAAGGTCGCACGAGAACTCGGTGCCTTGACCGTCGGTGTCGTTACAAGACCCTTCAGCTTCGAAGGCGCTCAAAGAACGCGGCTTGCAGAAACGGGACTAGCGGAATTAAGAAAGGCCGTGGATGCCCTCATCGTTATTCCGAACGATAAGCTCCTAGCAATTGTCTCGCGCGACACCGGCATCAGGAATGCCTTTGCGATGTGTGACGATATACTCAAACAAGCTGTTGAGGGAATTTCCGACCTCATTACCCAGACCGGTATCATCAACGTTGATTTTGCCGACGTGCGTGCTGTCATGCAGAATGCCGGGAGCGCTCTCATGGGCATCGGAACCGCCATTGGAGAAAAGCGAGCAGAGGTTGCGGCGCATGCCGCCATTAACTCGCCGCTTTTGGAAGTATCCGTCAACGGAGCGAAGGGGGTTCTCTTCTCCGTCGCCGGTGGAGATGACCTGGGAATGCTTGAGGTGCAAGATGCGGCCAACGTCATTACTGAGGCAATAGACCCCGATGCCAAGGTCATCTTCGGGACAGTCGTCGATCCGACGCTCAAAAAAGGCGCTGTGCGCGTGACAGTCATCGCAACCGGCTTTCCGGATTCCGGAGTGCGCTCTTCGCTTTTCAGCGCTTCCCAACGTCTTACCGCCAAGAAGGACCAGGATGTGCCGCCCGCCTCTATCAGAAATCGCGCCGATAACAAACGAAACGACGGAGATGTGCCCGAGAAAGTAATGTCGAGGGAATCCGTGAAATCCGCTCCTTCCTCACACGCTTCGAGCGCGAATGATAATGATGACGATAACAGTTGGGGCGGACTCCCCTCTTTCTTGCGCGGGAAGTAGCTTTCAGCACGTTAGTTGATAAAGACGTGCGAAGAGGATGTACTAGCATTTTTTGTATTAAACACTAAAGAACTGCAAGCTATACAACAATATGTACGACTTGATAATCGTTGGAGGCGGTCCTGCGGGAGCAAGCGCCGCCGTGTATGCCGCACGCAAACGCCTGAAAACACTTTTTATCACTGAGGAATGGGGAGGCCAGAGTGTCGTCTCGACAGATATACAAAACTGGATAGGCACAACTTCAATCTCCGGCGCCGATCTCGCCAAGAATCTGAAAACTCATGTGGAATCTTACATGGGTACATTCCTCGAAATCTTTTCTCCTGCGAGTGCCACGCAACTAGCCCCTTCCGACGATAAAGTTACAATCACGCTCAAAGACGGGTCAGTAAAAGAGACGCGTGCTCTTCTCATTGCATCAGGGGCGCGCCGCCACACGCTCAATATTCCTGGTGCCAAAGAATATGACCAGAAAGGGCTCACGTACTGCGCCTCGTGCGACGGCCCGTTATTTGCCGATAAAGATGTCGCGGTTATAGGCGGAGGAAACGCCGGTTTTGAGACGGCACTCCAACTGCTCGCTTATTGCAAGACTGTTACACTCTTCAATCGCACCGAAACTTTTCGCGCAGACGAGATAACCGTTGCCGCGACAAAAGCACATCCGAACATGCGCATTATAAAAAATGCTGAATTACTTGAGATCGTTGGTGAAAAGTTCGTCACAGGGCTTAAATGGAAAAACGCTAAAACAGGAAAAGAGGAAACTCTGCCTGTCGAAGGTGTTTTTGTGGAAATAGGTCTCTTGCCCAACACAGAGTGGATAGGTGATACACTCGAATTGAATGCAGTGAAGCAGATCAAAGTTGATCCGCGCACACAGCGCACGTCGCACACGCGGATTTGGGCGGCAGGTGACATTACGGACGGCCTCTATCACCAAAACAACATCGCCGCAGGTGATTCTGTTAAGGCCCTCGAGGATATCTACATGGCACTGCGTCGGCAATAATAAATGGGTTTATTTTTTGCGGGTTTTAGTGCCTGAAGTGGCGAATGCCGGTAAATACCATCGCGATATTCGCGGTATCCGCCGCTTCAATAGAATCCCTATCTTTGAGTGAACCGCCGGGTTGGATGATGGCGGTCGCACCAACCCGTGCGGCCTCTTCAACAACGTCAGGAAACGGCATGAAGGCATCTGAAGCGAGGATTGCATCCTTGAGGGAAAGTTTAGCGTCAGCCGCCTTAATGGCGGCGATTTTCGCGCTGTAAATGCGACTCATCTGCCCTGCTCCGATGCCGAGCGTGGCGCCATTCTTTGCATAGACGATTGTGTTTGATTTCACGTGCTTTGCGACGGTGAACGCGAATTTCATGTCGTTCATTTCCTGTGCCGTCGGTGCGCGTTTTGTCATAACGTGCGGCTCGGCTTCCAAAACGACATAGTCGGCTGTTTGCGCCAAGACGCCACCCGCGATAGAGCGCAAAAGCATGCGTGGCGCTCCCGGATCGGGCATGCCGCCTGTCAAAAGTACACGCACATTCGGCTTCTCGGAAAGAATCTCTATAGAGGGTTCATCGGCGCCCGGCGCAATGATGACTTCAAGAAATATATTGATCAATTCGCGCGCAATATCAGCATCAAGAGTCCGATTCAGTGCAACTATGCCTCCGAAAGCAGAAACGGGGTCGCATGCAAGTGCTTTTTGAAAGGCGTCTTTCGGTGTGGCGGCAAGAGCAACGCCGCATGGATTCGTATGTTTGACTATTACCACAGCATTCTCAGCGAATTCTGCAACGCATTCGAATGCCGCATCGCAATCTAAGAGATTATTGTACGAAAGTTCTTTGCCTTGGATCTTGCGCGCTCGGGCCGCACCGGGACGACTGCTGTTCGGATCAAGATAAACGGCGGCTCGTTGGTGGGGATTTTCGCCATAACGCAACATCTCCGCGCGCGATAGATTCAGAATTAGATCTTCCGGAAATACATCACTGGATTCGGATGATTCTCCGGTCATGCGTGTAATATTACTCGACAACTATCACTGCTCCAAACGCACTCGGATTAATATGGTCGTGGTAATTCCATGTACCTATTTTGCCAAAAGTGAAAGAGTAGTTCGTGCCAGATACGCATTGGTCGAATGCGATTCCTGCCGTGTCCGGGCAATGCTGTTGAAGTGTAGTGTCATTATAAACGGCGTGCGAAGGGTGTTTGGCCGACGCGACCCACATCTCTTTCTCGCCACCTGCGCTCCACGTCACGGTACCGCCCTTTTTTACTGTCACCGGAGAAGGAGAGAATTGCGTGCCGTCGTAGGAAACTGAAACTGTAGTTGGAACATCTGTTGATATACTCGTTTCTTCCGTAACCTCCAAATCAACAGTATCGGAATCTTCAATACGTACGCCTGTGTCAGACACCGTATCTTCCTCCGAAACGGAGGGAGTGGAGTAACCTTGCCAAAGTAAGTACCCTGCGCCAAGCAACGCCACAATGATAAGAGCTGAAAATAAATTTTTCATGGTGATTTATATATACGAGATCAATGATTAATTATCCTACATCCTACCACAACGAATCATGCCTTCTTTTTTTGGGCGAGAAACGCGTGTCCATGCCCTATATCAGTATTCACCGGAATCCCAGAAGCACATAAATCGCACTCGCCCTCGTTCCAGGAATCCAGCTCCAACTTGACAAGAGATACGAAATCCTTCGGGTTGCCCACGTCTTTTTTCTGGACATCTCCGCGATTGCATATGACGACCGCCGCAATTACATCTGCATCATGGGAGTATGCCAGTTCAACCACTTTCCTAAGAGATCCGCCGGTCGTTGTGAGATCTTCCATAACGAGCGCTTTCTTCCCAACGATTATTTTTTCGTAACCTCGTTTGATAACAAAGCCGCCTTCACCGTCTTTATCGGCAAATGCGGCAAATACTTCGTGGCCGACTATATCGGTAAGATGAAAGGCGACCCATTGTGAAAGTATGGCGCCGCCGACCGCAGGACCGATGACAACCTCTATCCCTTTATCGGCAAACCGCTCCGCAACCGAGCGACACAAACGTGAGAGATCGTGTGTATGCGTGTACAGTGCATCCTTGTTGATGTACGAATCTCCATGACGCCCGGATGTAAAGACAAAATGCCCGCCTCTGAAGGCGCCTACTTTTTGTAAAATCTCCAAGACTTCTTGTTCGTCCATAATCATACGAACCTATCCTATCATTGCTTTGTTAATTTTGTCATTAAGCGCTTCGGCCTCCTTTCGTGCAGCTTCCGCAAAGTCTGCGCCGTGCGACGCGAAGATGATAGAACGCGATACGCAGACAAGAATACCTTTCCCTCGGCTGTCCCTGCCTGCCACGACGGCCCTCTCTAAATCGCCCCCTTGAGCTCCGATGCCGGGAATAAGTATGGGCATGTCGCCGACTATGGAACGAACTTCTTTAAGTTCTTCCGGATACGTGGCTCCGACGACGACACCGCAATTACCGTTCACATTCCATTTCTCCACGACAAGATGCGCCACCTTTTTATAAAGCTCTTCTCCATCAGTTATGAGATCCTGTAATTCACCAGCACCCTTGTTCGACGTTCGGCAAAGCACAAACACACCCTTGTCCTTATGGTCGAGAAACGGTTTCAGTGCATCGCTTCCAAGATACGGATGCACCGTTACACCGTCCATCTGCAGATGCTGGAAAATAGCGTCTACGTACCCTTTGTTTGTGCTATCGATATCCGCGCGTTTGGCATCAAGAATGATTGGAACTTCCGGCGCTTGTTCGATAATATACTGTGCTGTTTCCCTCAACGCCGCCAACCCCTCATCGCCGTGTGCTTCATAAAATGCGATATTCGGTTTGTAGGCGCAAACTAACGTCTTAGTTGCATCAACAATAGCGCGATTGAACGCGACCATCGTCTCGCGCGTGCTTTCTCTTCGTATGCTCTCCGGTATCTTCTCCGCATCAGAGTCCAGTCCAACACATAAAAATCTTCCCTCTTCCCATCGCGCTTCCAAGAGTTTCCAGAAATTGCGCCCATTCATTGGACTCAATCCTACCATAATTAGAGGATGAATAGGAAAGCCGGCGGGATCCAACGCTGTGTTGGATTCTCCGCCGACCTGAATTGGTGCTTCACTTGAGTTCTGCGAGTTCCAGTTCGACCACTTTGAGATCCTCATGTCCTGCCAGATATAACACGACACAAGGATCATCACAGAAATAATGCTCCTCTTCCTTGCCGGTCACCTTGTTGCGGGTTAGCCGCTTTATTCCCGCAGTCATTCTGCAGTTATCGCACGTATGAACCAATTGTTTTCCTCCAGTTCGGAACACTGGCTAGCGAGGAACCATTCCCCTGCCAGCTATATGTTCCCAACATTTGTTTACTCTGAACTTGTCGAATGAGTCAAAGAGCAGAACGAACAGTCTATCCGCTATTGGCGGAAAAACAAACAGCCGGGGCGTTACAGATTTAACCAACTCCAAGCGAGGAAGTACTGCGCGCGGTAGCGCGAATGTGCGACCCGAGCGGCATGATGCTTACGAGTGTTCATTATCCCACGGAAATACTATCCATTTGTCAGTTTCAAGCACGTGATAATCCGGCCAATGTTTGCATTTCTTTTTGTTGACGACGAGCGCCGCCGTTCGCAGTTCGCGGACTTTATATCGCCGCATGAAAATTCCCGAAATGCGCTTCAAGGTCGTTCCCCTGTCGGCTATTTCATCTACCAAGAGAACCCGTTTGCCGCGCAAATCAATTTCCGGCAAAGACGTGATTCGCAATTTTCCCTGCCTCTTTTTGCTGTACGAACGCGCCGAAACCGTGGCGATATTTTTCGTGCCAAATTCGTCTGCAAGAAGCGCCAGCGGAATGATGCCGCCGACCGTAATGCCTATCAGGCACTGCGGCTTCCAGCCGCTTTCGCGTATCTTGCTTGCTAACTTCCTGACAAGGCGCTCGAGTTGCTTCCATGAGAGATCCGTTGTTCGTATTTTTGCTTTCATACTCCGCGTGTCACTTCATTATACTGGAATCTATCTCACATTCCGCCTTCCACGCCTGCTCAAAAATTATCCGGTTTGCACACTCTCTACCTTCCGTATAACACCATGAAGCAGTATAGTGGCTCTGCGCCTTTCGGAGGTACTAAAGCACCGCGTATAGGCGCAATTTTCCTTATCCGACAGTAAATTTTTGAATATGGATCGGCTTGAACGGCAGAAAAACGCTATCGCAGATCTGATAGCGAAACATAAGTGGAATGAACTGCGTACGAAGGTCGACGACATCCAGCCGGCCGACATCGCAGATCTTCTCATGCGGCTCGAGAAGCGCGACCGCGTACTTCTTTTCCGCGCCATCCCACGAGAGCTTTCTGCAAATGCGTTCTCTGAACTCTCTCATATTGACGCACAACACTTTCTGCACGATCTCTCAGACGAAGAAACACGCGCCCTCTTGGCGGAACTAGAGCCGGATGACCGAGCGGAATTGCTTGAGGAATTGCCAGGTGTCGTCGTTCAGAAACTTCTCAATCTTTTGGATCCCGGTGAACTCGCAAAAACGCAGGCTCTTCTCGGGTATCCGGAGGAATCTACCGGACGATTGATGACACCGGGCTACGTCGCGATAAGACCCACATGGACTGCGACAGAAGCGCTCGCCCACGTGCGCAAGCGTAACCCGAAAAGCGAAACGGTGGACGTTCTCTATGTCACCGATGAGAAATGGCGTCTCTTGGGAGTCCTTAGTTTGCGACAACTTATTTTCGAGGAACCAACTACCGTCGTAGAAACCTTCATGTTGAAATCGGTCGTAAAAGCACTCGCAACCGACGACCGAGAGAAGACTGCCGGGCTCATGAGCAAATACAACCTTGCGGTTCTTCCGGTAACCGACAAAGATAACGTGCTGGTCGGCATAGTCACGGTAGACGACGTTATGGATGTCGTGGAGGAAGAGACCACTGAAGACTTTTATAAGTCGGCAGCCGTTGAAACGCTCAAAATGAACTTGAGCGACGCGAGCGTGGGGATTCTCTACAAAAGTCGGATAGGGTGGCTTGTCGTCTTGATATTCATCAACATAATTGCCGGAGCCATAATCGCATATTATGAGGATACGATAACTGAAGCTATCGTTCTCATATCATTCCTTCCACTTCTTATCGCGAGCGCCGGTAACGCCGGTTCGCAAGCGGCAACGCTTGCCATCCGCGCGCTTGCCGTCGGAGACATACGTGCGAGAGATTGGTTCCAGATAACTGCAAAAGAACTCGCGGTCGCTACATCGTTGGGCATAACGATGGGTTTTGTCGTCTGGTGGCTCGGAATATGGCGAGCAGGGCCGCAGGTAGCGATCGTAGTGACGCTTACCATGATGATCGTAGTGATGATAGGGAGTATTATCGGTATCTCGCTCCCCTTCCTCCTGCGAAAGTTAAAAATGGACCCGGCTGTCGCGAGCGCCCCCCTTGTTGCCACGGTTTCCGACGTGTTCGGGGTACTTGTATATTTCGCATTAGCAAGCGCTTTCCTGGGATTTTAAATAAATACTCATGCTGTTATTCTGGACACTCATATTTGCCGTCTCACTGGCGGTGCTCGTGAAAGGATCCAATTGGCTTGTTACGAGCGCGGAAAAAATAGGGCTTGCCGTCGGTTTATCGCCGTTTATCGTCGGCGTCACCATCGTTGGCGTCGGAACCTCGTTCCCCGAGCTTATTTCTTCATTCGTCGCGGTCCTAAAAGGAGTACCCGAGGTCGCCGCCGCAAACGCAGTGGGATCCAACATAGCGAATATTCTTCTCATCGTCGGACTCTCGGCGCTTGTCGGCCGGAAACTTATTGTTACCAAAAGCTTAATTGACTTGGATCTCCCGCTTCTCGCCATTGGAACAGTTTTACTACTCGGAGTTCTCTGGGACGGAGTGATAACGTTCGGCGAAGCGCTCCTCATGATGATTACCTACGGCGTTTATCTCCTGTATACGATGTTGCATAAAGAGTCTGAAGATACACAGGAGATTATCGATGCTGCGCATTTACATGCTTCAGGGAGAGAACGACAGCCCACGCAAGAAAATAGTACGCACGTCATCCCGGGTTTGACTGGCGACGTAGCGCGAGAGAAATGTGAAAGTGGCGTTTTCACATTTCCGAGCCGAGGAGCCAGAAATCGGCAAACGCCCTGCGCACAAGCACAGGGCGTTTGCCGATTTACAGCATGGGATTTTTTCATGCTTGTTGTGAGTATTGTGGTCCTGACCTTCGGTGCAAAGTATCTCATCGATTCCTTGGTGCAATTGTCGATAATACTAAATCTAGCCGTTGGAACCATCGCCATCACAGCAGTTGCGGTGGGAACATCCCTCCCGGAGCTTTTCGTATCTCTCCGAGCAACATTTCAAAAAAAATCTGAGATAGCGCTCGGCAATATATTCGGCTCCAATATTTTCAATTCGTTCGTCGTCATCGGCCTGCCCGGACTTTTTTATTCATTGCCGGTGGACAGCCAAACATTATTTGTCGGCGTCCCTACAATGGCGGGCGCAACTCTTCTTTTCGTCATCTCCGGCATCTCGCGCAGGATCCATATGTGGGAAGGCGCATTTTATCTTTCTCTGTATGTTCTCTTTCTCGCCAAACTCTTTTCCTGGTTTTAGGACCGATTACTCTCCATTGTCTACAAGTAATTTTCTTATCTTTTCCTCCGCACGCAAGAGAAGTATAGGAATCATAAGAAGGGTCAGGACAGTCGCAAATAGAAGTCCGAACATAATAGTGTAGGCAAGTGGTGCCCATATAGCCGCCGTGAAAATAAGAGGGATCATACCGACAACCGTTGTTATGGTCGTGAGTAATATAGGCCGAAGCCGGTTTACCGCCGTTTCGACGAGAATCTTTTTGTAATCACCCTGCAGATTCTCCCGCAGTCGGTGCAGGAACGAATCCACCAGTATGATGGCATTGTTAATGACTACACCTGCAAGTGCGACAATTCCGAGAAGCGACGGGAATGAGACAGGTTTTTGCGTGAGAAAAAGACCGCCGATGACACCTATCATCGTCAAGGGTACAGTGAGGAGCGTGTACCACCCCAAGCGTAAAGAATTAAAGGCGAGTACAACGATGCCAAACATAAGGAATATTCCCGCAATAAGTGCATAAAACATTTCCTTGAACGATTCATCCACTTCTTCGTTTTCGCCGCCAACATTCATACTAACTCCAGCGGGCAACTCAAGTTCGGATTCAAATCGACTAACAAATAAATTGGTAGTGTCCCTCACGTTGGCATCTGCAAGAACTTGCGATGTAAGAGAAATTACGCGTTTACGATCCTCGTGTGCGATTAATTGTGTGGCCTTTTCGAGAGTTATATGTAGTACGCTACCTAAAAGTACTTCTCCTCTCGGAGTCGAAAGGGGTATCTGTTTCACCGAATCTATTGTCGTGTGATTTGCTAAATCGGAATTTGCGGTCTCGGTATTGAGATTCCCGCGAACGACAACACGTATATCGTCACGGAGTGTTCGTATTGATGTTGCCTCAGTGCCATACACGGCCGTGCGTAGAGTCCCTGCGACAGATGCAGACGTGAGACCCAGTTCTGCAAATTTGGCGTGATCCGCGGTAAGTACAAACTCTAATCCATCGTTCTCCCCCCCTGCCTCCACATCTATCGTACCGGGGATGTCTTCTAAAATACCCTTGGCGCGAACAGCTATCTCAGACAGTTCCCCGAGATCATCGCCAAAGAATTTGATGAGAATCGGAGCGCCTACAGGCGGCCCACCCTGCGGCTCAGCAATACGAACCACTCCCTTATCGAAGAGAGCAAACTTCTGGCGAAGATCCGATAGAAGTTCGCCGCTCGTACGGTTACGATCCTTGAGCAATAAAAGCAGAACATTGCCAAATCTTTCACCATTTTCTGGAGATCCGCTGAACGCAGATGTACCTCCTACAGTCGTTATGAAGTTTTCTATATCCTGCTCACCATACAGCTTCTCTTCAATGGAGCGCATGACGAGATCTGTTTCAAACAACGTGGTTCCTTCCGGAAGTTCAAGATTTATAAACACAAAATCAGAATCTTCGACCGGAAAGAATTCGACCTTTACGATTCCTACGATGGGAAGCATGAGTGCGACAATGAACGCAAGGACAATTCCTATAAGAAACCACTTGCCAAAGCGAGAGCTGGAAAGTGCCCTCTCCAAACGACTTCGATACCAATCCCTTGCCCACTGGACACTCTTCGCTTGTATATCACCCAATCGTCCGCTTCCTGGAGCTCCGCTTTGCGAAAAGGTTATGACCAAAAGCGGGATGATGGCGAGGGCGACTATCTGCGCCGCAATTAGTACAAAGATGATGGTAAACGGGATGCTTGAGATAAACTGCCCCACAACGCCAGAGATGAAAAATAGAGGTACAAATACAGCGATAGTTGTTGTCGTTCCTGCGATGAGAGGCCACGCGAATTCTCGCAGTGTAATCTGAGCTGCTGTCATTTGTGTCATGCCGCGTCGCAAACGCACGACCATGGCTTCGGTCATAACAATACCGGCATCGACAAGAATGCCGACGGCCAAAATTAAGGAGAACAAACTGACGAAGTTTATGGAGTTTCCTGAATAGTAGAGCCCGATAAATGCGATTAAAAACGAGAGTGGAACGGCAAGCCCAGCAATAATTGCTTCCCTCCAACCTATGGTAAGAATTAGACAAAGAATGACGAGCGAAACGGTTATCAAGCCAGAGCGCGTAAGATTTCCCAGATCATCCTTCACCAATTCTCCGCTATCGAGAGCGACCGCAACCGAACTGTCTTTTAAAAGGGAGTTCTGTAAGTCGGTGAGCTTAGCGCGAATATCCTTCGAAACACGCGTCACATCCGCGCCGCGGTTTTTGTACACATTAACTGAAAGTGCCTGCTCCGACGGCGCTCCTGCGCTCGACAGTCGTGAGAGAGAGGTTGCTCCCTCCACTCCGTCGGATACAACGGCTATGTCTCGCAAATAGACCGTTGATCCTGCTGGAGTTCGTAAGGTAATGCCTGCGATTTCTGAAGGATCTGTTATATCACCCGCAAATCGCAAACCATATTCGATGTTTCCAGTGACAATGCTACCCGCCGGAGCCGAAGCGTTCGAATTTCGTATTGCTGAAATAACATCATTAAAAGTTAGGTTATGTCGAACAAGTTCTTCCTTACGCACTACAACCTGCACTTCGCGTTGTCGAACACCCAATATTTCAACACGAGAAACACCCTTTACTCCCTGAAGTTCGCTTTTAAGTGATTCTCCGAGTTCTGCAAATCTCTGAAGCGGTGCGTCGGTAGATATGGCAATGATAAGAACGGGTTGATCGACAAAATTTAATTCGGCAACCGTCGGCTCGTTCCCGTCATCAGGAAGCTCGGGCTTTATCTTATCCACCTCATCCCGCAAATCTCGAAGTGATTCTTCTATATCTGCGTTCGCGCTAAATTCCGCGACAATAGTCGAGACTCCCTCTGAAGAATTGGATGTAAGCTTCGATAGATTAGTAAGATTCGCAATTTGTTGCTCTATTTTATTTGTTATCAGCTTTTCTACTTCTTCTGCCGATGCTCCTGGAAATATCGTCATTACGATACCTATTGGTATCTGGACTTCCGGTGCTGATTCTTTATTTATTGCGAACGCTAGAAAAAGTCCCCAAAGCGCGAGCGCGCCGAACAGAAGAAAGCTAAAATGCCTGCGATGAAGAAAGAAGTTCCAAATGGGGTACATAGTGAAATGACGTCTAACCGCTAACTTCTGCGGCCTCTACTGTGATTGCCTTACGACAACTTTTTGGCCTTCTCGCAGACCTCGTGCGTCGAGAACAATGGATAATTCCGGTATAAGGCCTTTCTCAATTTCGACCATGTCTCCTAAAAGACTGCCCAAAACAACCGGATGTGCCACTAACTGACTTTCCTCATTCACAGAAAAGACTATTGTACGACCGGTTTCGATCTTGAGCGCGGAAATCGGTATGGTGTATGAATCTTGTGTCCCTTTCGCAATGCTTCTATTTACAGAAAATGTGACCGCCTGACCGTTTATTAACCCACTGCCATCATCAACCCCTACGCGCACCTCAATTCGCTGTGTTGTAGGGTCCGCAACAGGGGCAATTTTTGTCATAGTCCCATCCCAGAGATCCTCAATTCTAACAGAGCTACCAACCGCAATACTTCGAGAATCCGCTTCACTCACATGGGCGACAACTTCGAGAGCTTCGTTATTTGCAACTGTAAGCACGTGCGTGAATGCTGGTATAAAATCACCACGCTCAATTGAGAGAAAATTTATTGTTCCAGAAATCGGAGCGCGGATTATCGTACGCTCAAAAGCGGCGCGTGCGGCGGCAAGCCCGGCTTCGGCCTGCCTTACGGAAGCTTCAGCGGATGCGACGTCCTCATCTTGCCCACCGGTTATTCCCTGTTCGAGATTCTTATTTGCGACATCGAGAGCCGATACTCTCATGTCCAGTGCCTCCCGCGCCCCGGCAAGTGCGGCAAGAGACGCAGTGACATTGGTTCGTGCCGCGCTTGCATCCGCTTTATACGACACGATCGACGCTTCGGAAGTATCTTGATCGACAACAGTTTTATTTAATGCAGAGATAAGATGATCAAGAAAATTCCGAATCTCTCGAAGTTCAGTCTCCGTACGCGTGAGTTCCTCGACAATATTGTTGCTTGTAAGCGTCGCGCCAATCTTTTTTTGACGCGTTAAAGCAATCTGAGTTTTCGATCGCCCGTTTTCTACCGCTATCACCAGTTGGGCATCGGCAACCGTAAGAATAAGCGTTGGATTATCAGAGCTAGGATTTGAAAATACCCGATCTGCTTTTCGGGATATCGCGTCATCGGTCACGTCATATGAAGAAAAAAGGGCGTTCATGGCGCTCGTATTAGCCGATTCGAGCGCATTCTTTGCGCTCTGAACATTGGTTTCCAATATCGACAACTGTTCCCCTCGAACACTGCCCTTGACTTTCGCGAGTACAGCGCGTGCGACGTCTTGCGCCGCCTCGGCTTGGAGCAATGCGGCACGCTCTGAAGTATTGCGCATTTCGGCTACGACAGTACCGGCACTTACGGAATCTCCCAAAGAGTAGTTAACACGCACCACTTCGGCAGATGTTTCCGTGCGCACCAGCGCCTCTGATTTGGAGCGAACTATGCCAAAAACCGGCAAAGTATTTTGCTCGCCAGACAACTCAAGTACGGTGCTCAAAGAGACTGAGCGTTCTCCTTCGGGAACAATTTCCTCCCCATTCCCATTATTGAGAACTACGGCAATTACTATGACCCCGACAATTATGGAGCTTATTACAACAGTATTCTGCCATCCCAGCTTGCGTACACGCGATAAAAGGCGGGTGGGCAACCCCGCTATGATACGTGGCACTCGTCGGGAGGCACTCAAAATACGCGAAAAAATCATCGCGGTATAATAACACAAAACTACAGCATTTCAAGGGGGCCGTAATGGTTCAATAGCTTGGCACCACTGACATGGATACAGTTGGTGCATATGGCATATTCACGTAATCCGCAGCTGCCGCGCATTCGTCGGGAGGCAGCACTGCTCGTTCTTCAGCGAGGGTGGAGCGCACGAAAGGTCGGCAGGTATCTCGGGTACCACCACACGGCAGTGATTGGGTGGGTCAGATACATGGAGCGATACGGCATTCGTCCGATACCGACATTCTCGTCGAGACCGAAGCGACATCCGCGTGTGCTGCCGGATGAGCTGGTGCGGAAGATCATCGCAAAGCGGTTCGAGCTCAGGCGGTCGGCGGAAGTGGTCCACTTTGCACTCAAGGAAGAAGGTGCCGTTGTCTCGCTCTCGTCGGTGAAGCGAACATTAGACAGACACAACCTCCTCAAGAAGCGCTGGCACCGGAGTCGGCACGTGTCGCCTCCGCGTCCCCACGTTAAGCATCCTGGCGATTTGGTGCAATTGGACACCATTCACCTTCTCCGAAAAGACGGTACGAGAGTGTACATATTCACCGGCCTCGACGTGCGCACTCGCTTCGCGCACGCCTGGGCGTTCGAGCGGGCGAATGTGCGGACAGCGCTGTGTTTCCTCAAACGTATGAAAAAAGTCACGCCGTTCGCCATCAAGATGCTCCAGTCGGACCATGGTAGCGAGTTCTCGCGGACGTTCTCGCAACGGGCACGGGTCGAGCATCGACACTCACGCGTGAGGCGACCGAACGACAATGCGCATCTCGAACGCTTCAACCGGACGATTCAGGATGAGTGCCTCGATGCGCTTCCGAAAGACGCAAAAGTCATTAACAGAAATCTTCCCGAGTGGTTGCGCTACTATAATGAAAAACGCCATCACTTCGGGCTTAATCTTCAAACGCCGCTCCAAGTGGTGCGAAGCTATTGACTAGAAAACGCGTGGTACTATCAACGCTCTCTTATTGGAGAGCGGGAGATTTCCCCGCAGTACAGCTCGCGGGGATGAATGGCGCGTAGAAGATGGAGCGGCGGAGGCCGCTTCTCTATCCCCGCCTGCGCCAAGGCTTTGGCGGGCAGGCAAAAAAACAGCCAGGTGCCGCCCAGCCCTAGTTTTGCAGTGAGGGTTTTGTTATGGCACGGAAAACAAATGCATGCGTTCGTGTAATCGGAGTCACCGAGTACCGAGTGCAAAACTAGGGCTGGGCGGCCTGTTTTATGGAGTTTGAGGAGATTTCAATAAGAGCGCCCGACGCAATGTATCAAACGCACGCAGAAGAGCCGGGCGATCAAACTCACGTATGGCACCGAGTTCGTAGTTACCTATATCCGTAGAATGTATAAAATACCGAACAGCAGTGCATGGAGAACTATCTTTGATAGCCCAAACCTGCTCTTCATACATATTGCCCGCCGCGGCGCTTGAAGTCGTCGCTACTGAATATACCGTACCTCCTTCAGCAACTTCCCGTGCATCAACGTTGGGAACGACATAGATATCACCAGAGCAACTCTGGGCACGAGGAAGAGTCTCTATAGAAAGATACGTATCACTTGAAAGAGTGGTGCCTGTTGCCATCGTAAGAGGAATAGTGAATTTGACACCATCTATCGGCTTCCCCGCGAATTGGTCATAGAAGTATAGGTCATCGACAGCAAAATCGTTTTGGTACACAATCGAAAAAGTCGTCGTCGCATATGTACTTGTCGCCATCTGAATAGAGGGAGTAGTGTTGTCTACCTTCGGACTTTGTGGAGCCCGCTTGAAAAAATCCCAAGTATAATAACCTCCAACCGCGATAACCACGAGAATGACGATTCCAACAAAGTATTTGAGCATACCTACATCTTATCTCATATATCCTACTTTTGTGAAGTGCGTGGCGACTTGGTTCCACTGAGGTCACCGTTCGAAATGCCGCCACGCTTCACCCTGAGCGAGAAACCCTTCCTCTCTCTATAAGACGCAAATGCTTGCGACGACGCTTATGATCAGGGATAGCGCGAAATACATGACTCCAAAAGCGCTTGGAATGGTTGAATTCGGCAAGGTGACAAAGTTCGTGAACGATGATGTAATCGGCAATCTCTGATGGGAGGAAGATGATCTTGTAGTTGAAATTGAGATTCCCTTTTCTAGAGCAACTGCCCCAACGAGATTTATGATTCTTTATGTACACTCTCCCGAACTCGAATCCGTACATGTAATTGAAATGATTTATGCGCTCATGAACAAGCGTGCGTGCACTTTCACGAAAGCGCACATACTGCAGACGATTCCGACGCATCCAAATCATATGTTTACACATCACTATTTACAAAATGTCATCCAGCCATTCCCGGGTAAAGCCACACCCCCGAGTTTACCTTGTATTTCTTTTTCGTCGGCTTCACCATGATCCGAAGATTGTCCCACAAATCTTCAGCCAGGAAAACATCAAAGACCACGCCACCTATGGCGGTCGTCTTTAACGAAGTATGCCAAAAAACTCACCACTTATGTGTTCCTCAAATATCCACCAATTCGAATTCAGTCCATTGGTTCATCGTGGTACTCTGCAGATAAAGGTCGCATTATTCGCAAATTCTATACAAGTTATGAAAAAAATAATTGCTACTGTTTTGTCGCTTTTGGCGTTCGCCCCCTTTGCGGCCGCCGCCTCAGAGCGACCAGAGCGCGCTGAAAGGAACGACGTACGAACCGAGAGGCCAGAGAGAGACGGTACTCGCTCGGAACGTCTCGAACGCCCGGAAAGACCGGATTTCTAATATTTATAATCTGGAGAGATCAGCGGAGACACTTGTCTCCGCTTTTCACATGCCATCTCCCAAGTTGGAGCAAACGCACTACCAAAAAGAATATCGTGACCCACATGGTTACCTGAAAATACATGCGGGTTTTCCCCACTTTTCAACTATTCCGGCAAGATTTCGACCTTCCGCGCTTTGCACGAAAGGTCGAAATTGTGCCAGAAAAAAGATGCCCTCCACAATTATTGTTTCGGAGGAATTAACTCATCATGGCCTGCGTGATCACCCTTTCCTTCCTTTGAAGCCGCCGGGTTTGATGGCGCTTCAGTGACAAGCTGTCCCCGCTCATCCACGCGCGGCTCGGCCTCGAGCACCATTCCTGTTCTCAATAATTTCTTGGGCATGTTAACCTCCTTTACGGCCTTTGCGATGCATCCACATACATCGCCTGTGCTTATACTACTCAAACACTCCAACAAAACAATACGTCGTGTCCTATAGTAACCGACCTTGCGATTACCTCTTACAAATGTACACAAACGCAGGAGGTACATTGAGGACTACTCTAGTTTTCTTTATGTCTTTAAAATAACGACGTAGCTGTCTTTTAAATGTTCTTCCTCTCGGAAGATGGTTAATAGGATAGTATGCGAAAGTCAAGAAAACTCCATCAGGAGACAACGATTCGTATATCTTTGATAGCAGTAATCGCTGTAATCTTTCGTCAAACGATGCCCAGGGTAGACCGGATAGTATTTTGTCACAGGATTCAGCTCCCCGCTCTTTGAGGTAGTTTTTAAGATGTTCTGCCGAACCATGTATGGTATCAACGGTTGGGTATTGTGCTCGCATTATTGTGACAAAATGTTCGTTCTGCTCAATCGCCATAAAAACCGCACTGTCAGGAATTTCTTGCAAAATCAATTCTGTAAATACTCCTGTTCCAGGCCCAAGCTCCACGACAACTTTGGCATGTTTTAAATCAGCGTTTTCTGTCATCAGTTTCGCAAGTCTTTTGGAGCTGGGAGCCACTGCCCCAATATTCTTTGGTCGAAGTATCGCTTCTGTTATAAACGACATACATGTTATGACAACAATCTCTTCACCGACTCTAGACTTTCTGCATCAAGTACCGATATGGGTATAGATTTTACACCATCGTCCTCGAGAGCCCTTAGGGAGGTTTCCAGTTTTTCGGATGAAACGGAATCACTTTTCGTCAAGAATACTTGCTCTTCTTTCTTAGCCAATTCGGGATTGTATATCTCCAATTCCCTACGAAGGATCTTATAGTCGTATACTGGGTCTTCAGACTCAGCGGATATTAGGTGGAAAATTCGTTTTGTCCGTTCAATATGCTTCAGAAATTTCACGCCAAGTCCTTTCCCAGACGATGCTCCTTCAATTAGACCGGGGATGTCTGCAATAATGCGTCCGTAGTACGCCCCGAGGTGCGGTTCCAATGTCGTGAAAGCGTAATGTGCGACTTTGCTTTTGGCGTTCGTAAGCTCATTGAGTAAGCTCGATTTTCCGGCATTCGGCAGTCCCACAAGGCCCACGTCAGCGATGAGTCTGAGCTCTAAATGACACTCGACAATATCACCCTTCTTTCCATCCTCCGACTCCTTTGGCGTGGTATTCGTTGATGAGCGAAATTTGAAATTTCCCCTTCCTCCGCTCCCGCCGCCAGCGGCTAAAATCCTCTCTCCAACTTCTGTTATTTCCTGCATAAACCCGGTACCTTGATTCGTAATTCTCGTCCCTGCCGGCACTTTCAATACCATATCCGTACCATTTTTACCGTCTATAAATTGACCTCTCCCATTCTTGCCGTTCTCTGCTCGGAGAACCTTTCTGCCTGAAAAGAAGGCGAGTGCGTTTATGTCAGAAACTCCCTCAAAATAAAAACTTCCTCCGCGCCCTCCGTCACCACCCGTAGGTCCTTGCGAGAGTCGCACTTTATTGAACGCCACAGACCCGTGACCTCCATGTCCGGCTTCGAGCCGAACCGTTACATCGTCAATAAGCATGCGAGCATGCTATCACAATTGCTTCTCAATATTATACATGACTACATAAAACAGGCCGCCCAGCCCCAGTTTTGCACTCGGTACTCGGTGACTCCGATTACACGAACGCATACTTTTGTTTTCCGTGCCATAACAAAACCCTCACTGCAAAACTGGGGCTGGGCGGCACCCGGCTGTTTTTTTGCCTGCCCGCCAAAGCCTTGGCGCAGGCGGGGATAGAGAAGCGGCTTACTACCGCTTCAAACTCTACGCGCCATTCATCCCCGCAGCAGAGCTGCGGGGAAATCTCCCGCTTTCCAATAAGCGCAGAATGATTCTTGTGCTTATGATACAAATCTATCGTGAGAAAAGAGATCATCGTCAATAGCGAGGTTGTGGTAGCATGCTTTCGTGAATCCTATTGCCAAACCCGAATACCCGATGCGCATCAACAAATACCTTGCTTCCAAGCGATACTGTACGCGCCGCGAGGCCGACGAAATAATAGAGAAGGGAAAGGTTTTGATCAACGGCAAGCGAGCGGTTCTGGGTGATAAAGTCTCCGAGAGAGACGTGGTAGAAGTGAAATTCCGCCAAAAGAAATACCGATATTTTGCGTACAATAAACCGCGCGGAATAATCACCCACTCCCCGCAAGGAGATGAAGAGGACATAGCCATGAAAATTCCTCTTGAAGGGGTGTTCCCTGTCGGTCGGCTCGACAAAGACTCCTATGGTCTCATCATTCTTACCGACGACGGACGAATAACCGATAAACTTCTCAATCCTGAATATGTGCACGAAAAAGAATATCGCGTGAAAACCGCCGTAAATCTTCGCCCGAGTTTCAAGGAACATATGGAGAAAGGCATTGATATCGAAAATTATAAGACTAGAAAATGCACTGTGAATATCATCGGGGAGCGTCTTTTTACTATCGTGCTTACCGAGGGCAAGAAACATCAGATACGCCGCATGTGTGCGGCACTTCACAATGATGCTGTTGACTTGCAGAGAATTCGGATAATGAACATAATGCTGGGTAATTTGCCGTCCGGCGCATATCGTCCTATCCAAGGTTCAGAATTGAGCACGTTCTTGAAAGCGCTCGGTTTCTGATGTCGTTCGGAGCGATAACGTTGTCGAAACATCTGCTCGTTTTCACTACTTCGTCAATCGGCACGAATTCAGGCACGAATTGGAGAATTAGCGACTGTATATCTGGTACAAAAGAGTGATTGGCGGGTGGTAATCGAAAATATTGTGGTCAATACGTATTTGTGACATAGTGAAGTTTGGAAAACGAGCATCCCGCTCGCTCATGGAGGACTTAAAAATGCAAGGATCTTTTCATCTTAAGTCGCTTTTCTGGGGAGCAGTCCTCGGAGCCGTAGCGTTGTTCATCGTGGGCTTCTGGGGATTCAACTGGCACACGGAAGGTGCCGCCAATCAGTTGGCCGCCGTAGCGGCCAAGGGGGCCGTTATGGAAACACTGGCCTCCGTTTGCGTCGAGAAGTTCAAAGGTGACGAGAACTTCGAGGCGAACATGGCGGCTCTCAAAGCCGAGAGCAACCCATGGACGCGGAAGTCAATCGTCCAAAATGGGGTGTGGGCAATACCTCCGGGAGGCACAGCGGCCGACAGCAATACGGCGCAACTGTGCGCCGAAGGGCTCTTCGGGTCGTCGAATTGACGGGTCTGAACCGCCACCCCAAAGAATCATGGTCGTCCTCCGGGGAGGACGGCCATGAATAATACGTATTGACGAAATATTCTGTCTTTATGAGCGACTAAGCTGTATTAATTCGAGCTTCTTTTTTCGTGTCCACTTTTTTATCTCTGCCTCTCTTTTCAGAGCCGAAGATCTGTCTGAGTGCTTCTCGGTAAATACAACTTTGTACGCCCCTCTAGCTTTTGTGTAGTGGCCCCCGACACCCTTTTTATGCTGTTCCAATCTGCGAACCATATCGGTTGTGATACCGGTATATAACGTACCGTCTCCACATTGCAGTATATAAACGAAATACATAGGCGATACCCATCGCGTCGCGAAGGTTACTAAAAATCTACCATGACCGCATGCGCGTGAGAGACGAAAGAGCGTGCCTGCATGCTAGGATGTCCGAATGTTCGAATTCAAAATCTTGAAGTTGTCGGGTAAATCCCGAGCGCGCCTTGGCGTTATCTCGACCCCGCATGGTGAAATAGAAACACCCGCATTCATTCCCGTTGCGACGCGCGCAACAGTACGCACACTCTCACAAGACGAAGTGGAAACGGTTGGTTCGCAAGCACTCATTTGTAATACATACCATTTGAAAATCGCGCCGGGCGACAAACTGATACATAAATCCGGCGGTCTACACACGTTCATGCAATGGAAAAAGCCGCTCATGACAGATTCGGGAGGATTTCAAGTGTACAGTCTTGGTTTCGGAAAAGATCACGGGCTCGGGAAATTCCTCAAAAAGCCGAATGAGCGAAAAGTGGAAAAAGACATGCAGCCAGTCAACATGCGTATTACTGAAGACGGTGCGCACTTTCTTTCACCTATCGACGGGGAAAAGATGTTTCTCGGTCCCAAAGAATCCATTCGTATCCAAGAGAATCTGGGAGCCGATATAATGTATGCGTTCGACGAGTGCATATCGCCCCTCGCGAATAAGGAGTACGTGCGACTCTCTCTAGAAAAAACACACCGGTGGGCACATCAGTGCCTTGATGCAAAACGATCGAATAAGCAAGCTTTGTACGGAATCGTACAAGGCGGCTCGCACCGCGATTTGCGCGAAGAAAGCGCGCGCGTTATCGGTGCAATGGAATTTGACGGGTTCGGCATCGGCGGTGAATACGGCTACGACAAGCGGATGATGAGCAAACTCATGGCATGGGTCAACGATATTCTGCCCATGGGTAAACCGCGCCACGCGCTCGGCATCGGACATCCCGATGATTTTGTACCTATTGCGCAATCAGGCATTGATACCTTCGATTGCATCGCTCCTACTCACTATGCGCGACGCGGCACGCTTTTCACGTCCGAAGGAAAGCTCGACATGACAAAACCTCGATACTTAAAAGAGAGAAAATCCATTGATAAAAAATGTTCATGCGATGTTTGCGCCACCTACACACGCTCTTACGTATCGCATCTATTGCGAGCTCATGAGCTTACCGGTATGAAATTGGCTTCAATGCACAATCTTCATTTCTTTAACGAACAGGCCGCCTCTCTACGAAAACGCATCAAAAAAGGCGAGATTTAAGTGAAGTATCGCTCTCTAATCTAGAGTAACGCTCTTAATGACGATCGGTTCAAGCGGTCTGTCGCTCGCATTTGTCTCTACCTGCTCGATCTTTCCGACTACATCCATCCCCATTGTCACGCGGCCAAAGACCGTGTGTTTGGAATCGAGAAAATTGTTATTCCCGACATTAATGAAAAACTGGCTACCATTAGTATTCGGACCGGAGTTCGCCATAGCTATCGTGCCGACCTCGTTGTGATTATTCACATGGATCTCATCCTCAAACTTGTAACCGGGATCTCCTGTTCCCCATAGCCCAATCTGAGTGTCGTCTTTTGTTAGAGGATCTCCACCTTGGATCATGAAATCCTTGATGACGCGGTGAAATTTTGTTCCGTCATAGAATCCTTCTTTCGCGAGCTTTGCAAAATTCGCAACCGTCCTTGGCGCGTCTTCTTCCATCATCTCGATCATAATGTCTCCCTTATTAGTGTGCAGTGTCATTTTCATGCGTGGAGTATACCAGAATACTTCAACTGCTTATGCAAGTTTCAGCAGAAAGCCGCCTCTACGGGCGGCTTTCTGCTGGGTTGATAAGATCCTTACTTCTCCTTAACGACAAACTTGGAAAACAGAAAACTCATCACTGACTCGTGGTAAACGAGAAAACACTCGACGTAGCCGTGTTGCCGACGACATCTGCCGAGGACACCAACGCCTGATACGTGGTGCTCGCCGTAAGACCCGTCAAACCAATTGCGTGATTAGTAACGAGTGTCGTGTTTGTCACTGACGGCGTGGTGCTAGCAATGATGAGTGTGCTGGCTGAGTCGTACCACACGACACTATCCGCTCCCTCATTGGTTAACCAACTAACTGTTGCCGAAGTGCTAGCGACATTCGTCGCCGTTAAACCTGATATAACCGGTGCGGTTGTATCAGGTGTTGTCGTGCTTGTGTCATCATCATTTCCTCCAGTATCTCCAGAGCACGCACCAAATGAGTCACCGTGGATAAGATGCCCAAACGCGGAGGGGGCGCCCACATTGAGAGTCTGTCCCTTGTGGCACAATACGATTTTGTCACTCCCCTTGCCGCGATTGTCGTGATTACGACCATCATTATTGTCGTTATCGTCGCTGTCATCACCTTCATCATTATCATCAGCATCATCATCGTGCTTCCCAACCTTATCCCGTTCCTGCTCTTGCTTTTTCTTGGCAAAGGTCGAGGTGGCGTTGTTACTAAATAATTCATGAAGTTTGGCACGCGTTTTAGGACCAACTAACCCAATGGCCTCAATGCCGTGTCTTTCTTGAAAACGTTTGATTGCTTCTTCCGTAAGCGGTCCGAAGAACCCCGTCACCTGTCCTGCGGGATATATTTGTTTGTCACGCGCAAGCATCTCTTGTAGAGCTTTAACATCATTCCCCCTCTCGCCACGCGCTAAATTGCGTGTGAGAATTATCTCGGCCCTAAGCTCCTGTGTCTGTTGCTTGAGCGCGGTTATCTGCTCCTGCAATTGCCTAATTTGCTCCTTTAATGATGCGACAAGACTCGCCACATTAGTCTGTGCTGATACAGCAACAGGAATCACCATTAACAATGCCACTACAAATATCGTTGATATCTTTTTTTTCACAATTATTGCAATTATACTTTTAAACACTGCGAGACATACCACAGGGCACCGTTTAGGATACCGTTCCCGCCGCGTGCATATGCAGACGCATCAAGATAACTTCCCTTACATGGTTCGACGCCGATTATCGTTGCGCGTCAACATCCTCTCGGGAAACACTTCCAGCTTGGAACATGTCCAGCCGAGCACTGCCTCCTACGCGATAAATCCGACGTACGAGAGATAGCCGCCAAGGACAACGACGAGAACTGCCGAGAATCTCATCGCGCCAGAGTTTGCGAGTTTCTCTGCGGCGTTTTCTACGAGATGCGGTGCGACAGCGAGCGAAACGCCTTTCAAAAGAACGATCCAGCCCAATGCACTAATTACCATCTCCGGAAACGTGTTCCAGGTGTTGTGGACAAGAACCATCACCATACCCGCTGAGATGGCCGCGATAGCCGCAACGAGTATCGCCGTGGTCTCATTCTCAAGGTTCTTATACATCTTTGTGTAATACCTCGGGCTTACATAGATGCCGACACCAAGCGCAAGGGTGACAGGTCCGATAATCTGCGCTAAAAACGTTGTTATTTCCGACATATGTTTATAAATTACATAATACTTCTTATAAAGGTGGCTCGAGGGCCCTTCTCCATTGTACTCTCGCGTGCCCGAGCGCCTAGCGACAGGAGTGCATTACATATGAAAAGACGCCGTTGCACGGCGTCTTTCCCCTACCACCTACTTTTTCTTGCCCTTGTTCTTCTTGGGCTTCTTTATCTCCTTCCGATGTGTCATGCCTTTTGCCATACGTACTGATGGTTACACTCTGCTAATGCACATATAGTAGCAGTCTTTTGCGCAAGAGCTTCCCGACGAGTGCGTGGAGAGAGCGCAACAAATTATCATTTCGAAGATTCATACTCTTCTAGAGATTCACCCACCCCCAAACCCGAATTTTTTGAAACAGGGGTTTGCCTAGCACCTGGGCGGGTTTTTGCTATGCGTTAAATTCTTTATGCAACAGCAAACCGGCGGCGATCCCATAGGTACGAGAGAAATGCGAGTACGGCAAAGATGGTCGGTATCCAGTAACCCGGCAGGTAGAGCTGGGCCATTGTCCATAAGCTTATCCATTGGAGCGACACAAAACCCGTAACTGTCTCGACATTATCAAGAAGTGCTTGATCCTGGGTCGCGACTGCGGTCTGCCACTTCTCGGCGTATGCGATATTTGCATCCGCATTTCTAAGCTGTGATGAATATGACGCGTTCTCATTGGCAAGCTGCTGATTGAGCAATGACCACTCGTCGTACACCGCTTGTATCTGCGCTTGTATCTGCGGTGTCTGGATCTGCGCGCGCAAAGAGACAAGCTCTTCTGCGTCCGCAACTATCTGCGACTGAAGCGACTTAATCGTGCTAGCATGCGCATTCACTATTTTTTGCCGAGCCGCTTTGTAATCAGCGAGCGCACTGTCGGCCTGCGTCTGCTGTTCTTCTATGCTCTGCTTTTGAGGCAACAGATTCTGTGATGAAACATTGACCGTAAGAAATCGGCTGTCTACCAATCCTTCGAGCTCATCGCGAAAGGCCTCGTACTTGGCTCTAGGAACAACGAAGCTCACATAGCCATATTGCGGAGAGCTTGATTCTTGGTCGATGCGTCCTTCGTACCCGCGTACCGTCGTCTCCACGCGGCGCGTGAGCCCATGCACATCGCGCGTCTGCATGGACGCGTTGTAATTCACTTTCAGGAATTCGCGTGTGTCGGTCACGGGGACATTCTGGTTGTAGTACGGGTAGGGATACTCGTCCGGGTAGTACATATCCGGGGCCATCATGCCCTGCGAAGATCCTGAAACATTTGATACGCTGCCATCTCTCATAGGCATGTCTGGAACGCCAACAGGTACTGATGTTGTGTATCCTTCGCCGTATTCCATCATTCCCCCTCCTATTCCCATTGGTACCGCATATTGGATACCCGGACGGGAGATTGCCAAAAAAGTGCCTATCGCCAAAAGCGCGAGCACTATCGTAAGCCAGGAGACGTGCTTCGGTCGGAAACCGCGCAGAGTAGATTCATCAGCCATACCAAGATATTATCATACCGACGTGGAAATCTTCATGTATGGATACAGACGTTTCTGTATATGAATACTTACTGGCGCTACGAAATCGAAGGATTACGGATAATTCCTTTCATCTCCAGCGACGCCGACGGTCTGCGGATTATAAAAACATAAGATTATAAAAACATAAAATGAATGCGGCCCGCTTGGGAGGAGTTGTCCTCCCATGCGGGCCAGTGCGCGTTCTCAGCGGTTTCTCTTCTTACGAGACCGCCACAGCTCCCAAAGAAATCTGGGCCATAGAAAGATCACCGTGAGGAGAACGACAGCGACCATTAAGATCGCCAACGCGGTGTCGGTGGAGATGTTCTGCAACATCTCCCATAATTCGATATCAGCCATGGTGTACCCTTCCCTTCTTGGGACTGCGGGAAGTGTGACCGGCATGCCTACCGTCGCGCTCCCTCCACGTGCCATCATCTGCTGCGTAATATTCTTCATCGCTTTGGGATGACTTTTTGTTTTTGTATTTACGCCAACCAAGATATGCCGCTCGGAAAAGCGCGACAACGATTGCGAAAAGAATAAGGGCACCGTAGGCCCGGGTTAGGACCAGATCATTCGACGAGAACATTATTTCCTCCTCTTCTTCCCTCCGCACCATGTGGTTATTCTAACTGGTCTTAATGGTACGGATAAAGCACCACTTTGTCAAATATTTACAGTGCGTTTTACATCAAAATCGTGGATATTCTTGAAAAAAGACCTGGGTGAGTACTTCTAACATTATCGTTATCAACTTTTATATGCCGCCGCTTGCTCCAGAAATACGCTCCGGCCCTTTGTTACTGTAGCGCGCAATGAAGTCTTTGATGCGCTGTTCCGGTAGCGCGTCGTTCTCTATGTTAAATGTGTCCAGCCGGCTCCACGCAACAAGAGCGATGTCAGTTTCATTTTCTTCGCGCGGTGTGATTATCACTTTTGCCGCCGCGAATTGTTTGAGATCCTCCCTTACCGTTTCTAAAATACGCGGGTGGTAGGCAATCCAAACATCACCATGCTCAAGGTTATGAATAATATTTTGATCAGGAATAGTCTCGTCACGAAATCCAGATCGTGCGGTTTGTGCGTAGTGCGGCCCCGACGTCGGCGGATTCGAGTTATATTCCGCAAGAGGACTATCTGTTGAAATATGGGTAGCTTCCATAATAAGAGGAATAGCTTTACTCATATCTTCCCCTTTTGGAGTAGCGCTTTGTGCCAGTAAATACAGCCCGTATCCGATACTGACGATAACCAGTACTGCGATGCTATAATTTATTGCTTTTCGCGTCATCTTAAAGATTTCCAAGATTATTTCTCCTGAAGAGCTATCTCGATGAGTTGCTTTACCGATGCGTACGGCTGGGCGCCTGACAATTGGAATGTTTTGCCATTTGGAGCAATAACGATACTCCACGGAGTCCCTCGCCCGCCAGTTTCAAAAGCATTAGCAATGTCAGATTCTATACGTTCGTCATATTTACCGCTATCCATGCATGTGTTGAAGCTCTGTTCATCGATGCCAAGTTCTCGAACAATTTGTGGTATGATCGTCGCAATATCAGTTTGATTGTTGGATGGCGTTAACTCAAAGAAACGATTTGCAAATCTCCAGAACGCATCGTTTCCTCCGATCTCATTAACACATTCTGAAGCAACGGATTCGGATCGCGCCTTTACCGGATGAAGCTGGTCAAGCGGAAACTGGCGATATATCCACGCCACCTGCCCATCCCTTTCATACTCATCCATGATCTGATTCATAGTGTTATGAAACTGTTTACAGTACGGACATTCGAAATCGGAGTACTCAACAATCTTTACAAGCGCGTCCGGATTGCCCCGCATATGATCACTCTTGCTCACTGGACGAACACTGTCAGTCGAACCTGATTCTTCGTTTCCTCCCCCAACAGCGGACGAAGGCAGGCCCTGGTTGCTATATAGCACTGCGCCTGCAATTAATATTCCGGCAATTACAATCGCAAACGGAATCATCATATTGCTTTTCGCCCCTACCGTTTGATTTTCCATAGATTATTTATTTTCGAATGTATCGTATTTATAATTCCTAAATTACAATTTTCGTATCCATTGAATCATGTTCACTATGATAGAGCAAGGAAATACAGGGGGTCGTGGGGTCCGCGCTCTACGAAAGGTACATAAGCAATGCGGACAAAGCGCCCGCTTGTCAGTCGTGGAACCTCTCACGCGAGAATGAGAGGCGCTTATTGAAAGAGAACGCCGATCTTCTGAGACAGCATAAGAACTACAACGAGGATCGTCTCATTGAGACGATGTCTCCCGCGGACTAGCTACCACTACTGCCTAGTTCTTCTACGAGACAAAGTCGGATAACGGGGACAGGATAACGGGGACAGATAACGGATAACGGGGCAGGCACAGTTAAATAAGCAAGAGTGTGGTATATTTGAAAGGATTATACATTGAGCGATTTTTTATGATGGGTTATAGCTGGTCAATGATGGGAGGCGCGGGTATTTTTGGTTCTCTTATTGCAATCGTAATACTCGTGGACCTCGTTCTCGTCGGCATCTGACTCTGGCAGCAGATCTCAAAGAAGTAACTACATAAAACGAAACAGAGCGGCAAAAGTCGCTCTGTTTCGTTTTATGTACGGCTAAAGAATATCATTCCCCGTACCAACTTGTAAGCCAACTTTGCATCATCTCTATCTCGCGCGACTGCGAAGCGATGATGTTGTCGGCGAGTTGTGTCATTTCTGCGCGTTCAGTGGACGCTTGTAACATACCGGCCATCACGATAGCCATCTCGTGATGCGGGATCATTTGCACGATGAATTCCCTGTCGAAGTTAGCATCTGCCGCCGTAGCGAGTTCATCAACGTCGCCTTCCATGCCGCTCATATGCATTCCGCCCATACTGAAGCTCTCGCTCGGCGGAGTCGTGCCGTACCAATCTTGGTACCAGCTTTTCATGTCGTTGACCTCGCGCTCCTGCGCTTCGATGATGCCTTCTGCGAGAGAGCGTATCTCCGGCCGCTTCGAGCGCTCCAGCGCGACTTTTGCCATCGCTATCGCTCCTTCATGGTGCGGAATCATCTGCACGATAAAGTGCTGGTCAATATTGTTGCCCATCATGCTCCCTCCCGGCATCATGTGCGTCCCGGCTACCGGGCCCCGATCGCCTCCGAACGTGTAGCCAACTCCAATCCCGACGACGAGCATGATGAGGTTGATGACTACCGTGTTCTTTCCCATAGGTATGTTGTAACTTATAAATTATCCTGCTAATTATACCCCGCAGCTACTTCCCTGTCCTCCTTGCGATTGGACCTCGGATGCAACCCTCGCATATCCGGACGCGCTCGAGTAATCCCGCCCAAGCACTTCGCGCGCATCCACGTCCTTCCACAGAGTGCCGCGCTGAAGCATGTATGTCGCTATCGTAAGGTACGTATCCGGGAACCAGAAGGAGTTCACGGCAAGCGCCGCCTCCCACATCTCGCTCTCCGACGCGCCTTGCGACACCATGAGCTCAAGGAAGCCAAGCATCGCCATCCCGTGATTGCAATCCGGAAAATGCGTCGGATTATCGCAGCACGGGCGGTAGATGCCGCGCGAAATCTTGTCGATGAGTTCCTGCTGTGCTTCCGTGAGCGTCACAAGCGAGTGCGTGTTGTAATGCTCCATCGGGTCGCCCCGCGAGAGTATCCACCCTCCTGTCGAGGCGAATCCGCCCGCTCCGCCATATGCCGGATTCATCATCCCTTTTTTATCCTCGAGTATCGGATTCTTATTAGCGAGTCCGAACGCCCAAAAGAGATTGAGGAGATACGGCGCGTTCTCCCGCGTGATGCGCATGCGCTCAGGATTATCCCCGTCGAGAAGCAGTTTCTCTGCTTCCGACAATGTGCCGTACAGCTCGCCCCACTTCGTGTCGTCTATCGCGCCCGTCTCGACAAGTCGCCTGCCAAGATCTCCCCACACGACCGGTAGCTCCACGCCGCCGGACGTCATCACCCTTTCCTGAAGCTCCGAGAATTGTGCGTCGCTGAGCAAGTCGCTCCGGGAGGTTAAACCTCCGGAGATGGCGAGAAATCCGGCGCCAATCGCCACGATGAGAATCGGTACCGCGTACGTCTCTACCAGCGGGCGTTTTGTCTGTTGTTCCAATTCCATATTGTTTTATTTATTGTTATTTATCACAGCATTCCTCCATCTTTTTGACGATATCCTCGACCGCTCGCTCGTCCGCACTGCTTGGCGAATAGGAGAATCCGACGGCCCGCAATCTTCTCACCGTTTCGCGTACGCCCACCTTCTGAATTTCGTTCAAGATGAGGCGGCGTTGTTCGCACTCCGGACAGTGTGGAACGCGAAGGACTTTTGCAAGTTTTGCGACCGCATCTCCCAATTTGAGCTGTTGTCTAGACATAGAGAACGATTATTCCCAGTAATACCATCGCGATGCCGCTCCACAGGCGCACCGCAGAGACATTCGTCCGCCGCCATCCTTGCATTTTTTCCACCACTTCCTTGTTGGCTGCGAGGTAGAGTACCGCGGCAAGCGGGAGAATGAGGATTGCGTTGTAAAGAACGAGATAGCCAATACCGACCGCATACGTCGCACTGTCGTGGAGAAGTCCTATGACCATGAGGTAGGGTCCACCCATGCATGGGAACTGGCAGAGACCCACGAGGAGCCCGAGCACGAATGCCGCCGGCACCGAAACTGTGTTCATCAATTCCGCCATCTTGCGGTGCGCGCCCGCGGGAATAGAGAGCTTCAGAGGGAATGACGGATACGCCCAGTTGATGAGATTGAGGAGCCCGAAAAGAATGAGGAGTGTTGCACCCAGCTTTCCCATGAAGTGCGGCACGTCAAAGATGTGCAGCACCTGGAATGCCCCGACTCCGATCGCGAGATACGCGACGAAGATACCTGCAATGTAGATACCGCCTATTGCAAGGATCTTTCCCCTCGTCATCTGCATCCCGAAGAGGAACGCGATGGTGATGAGGAGGATGGAGAATGAGCACGGATGCACGCTATCGAGAAGAGCCGAGACGCCGACAAGTGGCAAGAGCCAGCGCCCGGCATCGGATATGCTCCAGATGATATTCGACGTGCCCGGCGCGTACTTAAGAATGACGATCGCGGCGAGCGCTACAAGCACGACGCCCGCCCAAATGAGTGCCTTGCGCATAGCTAGGGCGTTACGTTCGCTTTAATCTCTAATTCAAGCACGCCTCCTGTTTCGTCTTCTAGGTACACGAAGCGATCAATCGTGCCAACGCCGGCGGGCCCATGCGCATTAGGGTCGAAGATGACCGCTACGCCAAGCCTCCCGCTAGCCGGAATGACTTCATTCGCCCGCGGCACGGAGCTACCGTGCCCCGGCATGCCAAAGGGCCCGCGGCGCGCGCCGCCTTTCACGATGTAGGCAGTCGTGCACATGCACGAGGTCGTGAGCGACGTGAGTGCGATGTCCGTGTCCGTCGGATTCATGATCTCGAACGTCTTCTCGACGTTCCCGTTCTTCATCGAGATAGTGCCGAAGTCGTAGGGTGTCTCCGCCGCGGCAAGCGCGCTTTTTTGTGACGCGCTGTTCTCCGGAAGCGACGCTCGATTCTGCGCGCCCCAGACGAAGAGTCCGCCTATCGCAAGAAGCACGATGGCTCCCGTGACAATTGTTTTTGTGTCCATACGTTTGTAGTGCGTTAGAAAACCTAAAAAGTCCCCTCCAAGAAGAGTAGCGCAGCGCCTACAAATCCTAAACTAAAGGATCTCTACGCGCTGCAAAAACGCGATGGACTGTTCTCAAAAAGAGAGAGCCGACGGAGAAATTTCTCTCGGCGCGGCAGGGGAATGTCGTCGCGGCGTTTTGAGAGAATACACAAAGGAGCACTGGGGATTAAAAGAATTTTTTTCCTCACCGCGAAGAGCGCGGCGAGAAGTATGAGGAGCGCGAGTGCGGAAAAAGAGAGCGAGATTATCGTAGCCTGTGAAAAACTCTGATAGGCCGCGATGTGGTAGAGCGCGGAAGAAAGCGCATCCTGCGGGCAGACGACACTGTTGTTCAGGGTAGACGCGATGCAGCCAGATCCATGGCTCATATCGTGGCTCATCCCCGCAAACCCAAATACGCCTACAGCGACGAATCCCACGAGCATTAGGAGGGCGAACGCGCGTACGTTCATAGAAATACACTATACACCCGAGTAAACGTTTCCGCAAACATGGGCCGGGAAAGAAGTCCTTGTGTTTGGGTGAGAACTATAGTACTTGCCGCCGCAGAAGCATGGCATTAATCGCGACGATTACCGTGCTTGCCGACATAAACACGGCCGCAAGCGCGGGCTCGAGAATGATGCCCCACGCGAATAAGGCACCCGCGGCGAGTGGCAGAGCAACGATGTTATAGCCGGTTGCCCAGAACAGGTTCTGAATCATTTTCGTGTAGGTCATTTTGGACAACCGGATTATTTTTACGATGTCTCTGGGATCATTCCTCACAAGAATGATTCCGGCTGATTCAATAGCGACATTTGTCCCTGCGCCTATGGCAATGCCGAGATCGGCTTGCGTCAAGGCCGGAGCGTCGTTGATGCCGTCACCGACCATAGCAACCTTTTGCCCTCGTTTCTGCAGCTCTCTTACTTTTTCGGATTTCTGATCCGGCAGAACGCGGGCAAAGTACTCGTCAATGCCAAGCTCTCCGCTTACCCACCGCGCCACATCTTCCGAATCGCCAGTTATCATCGCCGAGCGGACGCCCATTTCTTTGAGCGCTTGAATGGCTTCTCGTGATTCTTCCCGAATGATGTCGGCCAGCGCGATCGCGCCCAGAAGCTGCTTGTCTTTAAGGGTAAAAATAATAGTTTGTCCCTTTTTGCCGGCATCCGCTACCTGTACTGCGAGCTCGGCGGGAATGAGTATACCCATATCTTCAAGAAGCGCCGGTCCGCCGACCATTGCCTCTTTTCCCTCAACAGTGGCTCTCGCTCCCCTGCCTTTCATTGCCTCAAATTTCTTTATCTCTGCGAGCGCGAGTCCCTGTTCTTTTGCCTTCTCGACGACGGCTTTTGCGATCGGATGCTCGGAGAGCACATCAAGAGAAGCGGCCAGTTGCAAGGTTTCTTCTTTTGTATGTCCGTTCGCATTCCATACGTCGATGACGCCGAATGCTCCTTTGGTAAGTGTTCCTGTTTTATCAAACAGCACTGTACTGATGGTCCGAGCGACTTCGAGCGCGAGCCGCTGTTTAACCAGGAAGCCGTTTTGCGCCGCCTTGGTCGTGGAAATTGATGCAACGAGCGGCACGGCGAGCCCCAATGCATGCGGGCATGCAATAACGAGCACAGCCACAAGTCGGGCTACCGCAAAGCCGACTTCCGCGCCGGCAATGAGCCACGCGACGATCGTCACTATGCCACCGGTTACGGCGATGACGGTCAAGTACAGCGCCGCTCGGTCTGAAAGCATCTGGAGTCGCGACTTGGACGCCTGTGCTTCGGCGACCAAACGCATGATGCCGGCAAGAAATGTCTTTTCGCCGATGTTTGAAACTTTTATCTTAAGCGCTCCATCGCCGTTTATCGTTCCGGCAATGACTGCGTCGCCCTCATGTTTCGGAACCGGCTTTGATTCTCCGGTCACCATTGATTCGTCCACGTCTGATTCGCCATCGGTGATAGTGCCATCGGCGGGAATCTTGGTTCCGGGCCTGACCAGTACCGTATCACTCTCGCGAAGTAGAGAGAGCGCAATGGTTTCCGTCTTGCTTGTCCCGAGCATAGTCGAGGGGCCGTTGCGGATTACTTCGGCAGTATCGGGAAGCAATTTTGAAAGTTCCTTGAGCGCACCCTGCGCTCCACGTACCGCCCGCATCTCAAGCCAGTGGCCGAGAAGCATGATGGTAATAAGTGTGGTGAGTTCCCAAAACAAGGCCTCTTCACCAGCGAATACTGCATATATGCTCCACAAGTAGGCGGCAGAAATGGCGATCCCTATGAGCGTCATCATGCCCGGAAGACGTGCCTGCAATTCTCTCCACGCTCCGGTAAGGAACACGGAGCCGCCGTAGAAGAATACGATCGAACCGAGTACCAAGGGCATATATTCCGATCCGGAGAAATTCGGCGGAGACCATCTGAAGATCTTTTCGACAACGTCGGCGTATAGCACGACAGGGATAGTAAGGGCAAGACTCACCCAGAATTTTCTGAAAAACATAGAGGTGCTGTGTCCCGCATGCTTGTCGAGTGATTCATGATGTACGCCCCCTTTCTTCTTTTTTGCAGGGACAAGGTTCATGCCGCACTCCGGGCACATACCCGGCCTATCCTGCTTTATTTCCGGATGCATCGGGCAGGTGTACAATGCCGGATGTTCCGGAGAGGCCTCCGCACTTCTTTTCTCTACATCATCGTGGTGCTTCATGTGAAAAAAGCGATGACGAGCAGAACAGCAATAGGCATGGCGCAGCAGAGCGCCATCAACCACATGTGCTTCGAATTGTGATCACCTTCGTGCATAGCTAGAAATACGATAAAGGTTACCTGCTAATGTGCGTGCCCTCAATTCCGAATCGTGTTCCAGAGATACGCGAAGAGCCACGCGGCAAGCACAGCCAGTACATTCCAGATGATGAGTCCAACGATGAATGTCGTGAGTGTCATGGCGTTCTGCCCGATGCCGACATTCACCGAATGTAGCGCGTATTGCAGGAACAATTCCCGAATGCCAGGAATGAGCGCAACACCCCCGAAACAGACGACATACACGACGCTCGTCCACGCGACAGTAACTTTGAGCAAACGATTTACCTGTATCATAGATTTTTTGCTGACTTGATAATCCGATAATTTCATTCCGGGACCGACCGCTCCGGCTCCTATCCTTTGCGCTGTGCAAGCTTGTAGACCTTTAGCATCTCCGCTGTCGCTTTCTTGCTCTTCCCGCTTTTCATCTGTTCGACCACGTGTGTCGAGAGATGGTTCTCCAGCATCGCGTCCTCCACCGACGAGAGCGCCTTCCGAACGGCGGATGTTTGGGTGATAACGTCAATGCAATATGCCTCCTCATTGACCATCTTCAACAAGCCCCTTACTTGGCCTTCGATGATTTTGAGTCGGCGTTGTAATCGTCTCTTGACACTTTTTTTCATACGGTGATATAATACCCCCATAGGGTATAATGAGTCAAGGTCCCCTTGTGATACTATTGGTATGTCTGACCTGCTCAACTCTGGTCGAGAGTTCGGATAAAGTATTAGTGTTTGTCTAAATCAAAAATACTATGAAAAAACTTATTTTCACCATTCTTTCCGTAGTCGTCGTTGGTTCGTTTGCGCCGAGCGCAAACGCTCAAATGATGGGCGGATTTTCCAATACTCAAGTTGATTGGAACGAAGTCGTCGAACATACCGCCCGCGAAGAACAGGAGGGCAAGGAGCTTTGGAATAAGCTTCAAGCAAAAGAGATTGCCTGCGAAAATCTAAACGATGAGAACTACGGAGTTCTTGGTGAGTATTTTATGGGGACTATGTCCGGTGATTCTCACGCCGCGATGAATGCGATGATGATTCAAACTCACGGAGAAGACGGAGAAAAACAAATTCATACTGTCATAGGAAAGCGCATGAGCGGTTGTGAGACAGGATCGCAAATGCCCGCGGGAATGACCGACATGATGTCTATGATGATGGGAATGGGTATGCTCGGAACGGGATTTAATAGTTTTAACGGTAATTCTATGATGGGATCGTATGGGATAGGAGGTCTAGTAGGAGGTGTCTTTATGATCGTTTTCTGGATTCTTATAATCATCGGAGTTGTTGCGCTGGTAAAGTATGTTGTGGGCAACGCCGCGAGATCGGAGACTTCAAAAAACGCACTGGACATCTTAAAAGAACGTTACGCTAAGGGTGAAATGAATCGCGATGAATTCGAGGCAAAGAAAAAAGACCTCCAGGGATAATTATTGGCAAAGTTAGCTACAACAGTATGAAAACACTTAATGCGTCTGCCTTCGGGTACGCGGGGGCGGTTATTTCGGTGGCATGTATGTTGCTTCTTGGCATTCTTGGTATCCTTGGCCTTTACACAGGCGCAGTTGCGATGATGAAGGGCTGGCACATGTTCTTCTCCCTCTCAGTTGCAGGTATTGTCGGCGGAATGGTTGAGGCGGCGATTATCGGCTTTGTCATTTTCTATCTATTCGCACTTGTCTACAATATGTTCGTAACAAAAAATAAAAACTAATATGAAATACGGATATACAAAAAAGATATCCATGCCATTCGAAGATGCGGTTCTAAAAGTAAAAGAAGCGCTCGACGCGGAAGGTTTTGGCGTCCTTACGGAAATAGATGTCAAGGCAACGATGAAGAAAAAGCTTGGTGTTGATTTCGACAATTATACGATCCTCGGCGCATGCAACCCGAAATTTGCACTGCAGGCGCTTCAAGAGGAAAAAGAAATAGGCCTGTTATTGCCATGCAATGTCATTGTGTATGAGGTCAATGCTGAAGTGTACGCTTCCTCCATTCTTCCCTCTACCGCTATGAACGTGGTGGGCAACCCGAAATTAGCCGATATATCACGAGAAGTAGAAAATCGGCTCACATCTGCCATTGACTCTGTTTGAATAACAAGAATGACCGCGGCGAAAGGGATGCTCTATGAACCCACAATTTTGAGCTTGAGAAGACTATTACCTTTCTTCAAGAGGTGTTTCTGAAATGCGGGTTTTGGCGGACCATGCCCCCTTGTGATATAAGAAGTTTGGTGGCAAAGGGGTTCGAAAAAAGAGGAGGCCGGAATGGAAACATTCTTTTTCTTTTACTGCACGGCGATCCTGCTCGGATCTTTCGTAATCGGCCTGGGGGTTGCTTTTGGGGGGCCCAGGTTGTGTGACATGCTCACCACCCTCCTGAACGTTCTGATGGTGGGAACGGTAGTGGCGTTCTTTCTCTTTCCGTCGACAGAGGTCTATGCATACTTTATTACGGCATGGACGGGTCTCTGGTTGGGGGGATCTGCCGATGGATAATGGGGAGGCGTAGTGGCGGCCTGATAGATGTCTCAGGCCGCTTTCCCTTTTTAACTATAATTTTGCAAGCTTTCCAAGATGCGCCGATTCTTTAAAAAAGAGTGTGGCTCGACGTGTGGCGCCGAGTGCGATGGCGACGAGGAGCCCTTCCCAAAAATAAGTTTTTTCATAGTATTTTTGATTTAGCCAAATACCAAAACTTTATCTGAACCCTCAACCATTTTAAGTAAGTCGGACATCGTGGAAACAGGACATACCTTGCTTTCGCTCTTACCACGCACATTCAGACAGCTTTCGCATGCATAGATTTGACCCTTCATCTCTTTGAACTGGGATACTTTTACCGAAATATCAAAATCCTTGCTGTCCGGGATAGCGTCGAGTTCCGACCCCTCGCTCATCAAAAAGACTTCGACCGCATGACCCGCTTTAAGGGATGTGATACCAAAGCGAAACGTATTCCAGACATGCTCTGGCTTATTGGATTGCAAAATGATACCGAGTTTCATACAAACATTCTAGCAAATTCACGACACTAAAGACAGACTATGTTCGTGGAGTACTCGATGAGACAGAAAACCACCCATGTGGGTGGTTTTCTGTCTGGATATTGCGCTCAGCGAATATCCCCTTCGCTAAAGCTTCGGCGGGACACAGTGCAATGTCGGAATAGTTAGCTATGCATCTCAGTCACCTGACTTAGCATAAGCTGGCTGCGGGACAAGGACTTCTGGGAAACCCACGGTTTTCCCATTCCTTCCTCCGCGGGAAACTCCCGTTTCCCGACCCTTTCCCAATCCAAGTCCCTTCGCAAAATTCGCGAAGCTCATTTTGCTGCGGGACTTGGATTCGAACCAAGATTTCCGCGTCCAGAGCGCGGCGTGACTACCATTGCACCATCCCGCAAAAATCAATAT